>Ga0194126_10000240_pt1 | contig 87234 bp, 89 predicted proteins | sample TA2KigC150mmetaG_FD_148641 | JGI IMG/M metagenome (GOLD analysis project Ga0194126, IMG submission 148641) | Freshwater microbial communities from Lake Tanganyika, Tanzania - TA2015035 Kigoma Deep Cast 150m | ecosystem: Environmental > Aquatic > Freshwater > Lake | place: Tanzania: Lake...
ATTGATCTCTCTTGGGCCAAAAACCTTACCCCGATACTTGATCGTTTCGTTCATGATTCATGTTTAACACACGGAGAATCAGAACGCAAGCCCTTCTTAATTGCACCCCGTAACTGAGGGGTTACAAAAAACGCTCATTTTCCATATCTTACACAACCCATTCTTTCCCTCTTTCCTCAATGAAACAGACAAAAGTCTTTACCACTGGATTAGCTCTCTCCTCTTTTAAGAAAAGGAGCTCCACAGGGAGATAAAGCTTCTCCTTCAAGGGAACCATCTTGATCATCCCCCTTTTCGCATCTTCTTCTGCAATCCTCTTCACTAAAATAGAGATCCCCTTCCCTTCTGAAACCCATTGCTTTATAAATTCCGAACTGCCTGTTTCAATGAGAAGGGAGGGATGAATTCCCATCTCATGGAATGCTTGGAGGATAACTTTCCTTGTGGTCGATCCCTTTGCCCGAATAATGAAAGGAAAGCCCTTAATCGTTTTAAGAGAGACTTCTTTTCTTTCTGCGAGTGGATGGGAAGGAGAAACAATCAGAACGAGCTCCTCCTGGAGAAAAGGAATGGATTGAAACCTGGAAGGCGTCTTTGTCGTCCCGATGAGGGCAAGATCATTCTGATGAGCCATGAGGCTCTTTTCAACCTCTTCAGAGTTTCCAACATCGAGCGCGATTTTGACAGCAGGATAAGCATTCTGGAACCCTGAAAGAAGCCCGGGCATCAAACATTTTGAATAAGATTCAGTCGTCCCGATCCTTAAAAAACCGCCGCACCCTTCTTGAAGTTTTCCCAAATGGCGCTCCAGTTCTCCAAGGTGGCGAGAAATTTTATTGGTATATTTGAAAAGAATATTGCCCGCTTCGGTCATCTTAAATCCACTTCTGCCCCTCTGAATGAGCCTCCAGCCGACTTTATTTTCCAACCCGCTGATATGTTTGGTCACAGCGGGTTGGGAGATAAACAGGGTCTCCGCAGCTCTCGAAAAACTCTTCTGCCTTGCCACCTCATAGAAGACGAGCAGGGAATTGACGGAATCGTAAAGGGAGCTTCGCTTTTTCATCGCTTTATAACTTAAAGTTATTTAAACATAAAAACAAATGAATTGACAAGAGGGGAGATTAAAAAGATAATTGCTGAGATATTAATCCATTAAAAGGAGGACGTTATGGACCTCAGGGATTTCATAAATAAATGCGAGAAAGAGAAGGAACTAAAGAGGATTAAGGCCGAGATAGACTGGGACCTCGAGATTTCCCACATCGCCAAGTTTGTAGAAGAAAAAAGTGGCCCTGCCCTGCTCTTTGAAAACGTCAAGGGATACAAGAGTCCGGTCTTAACCGGCGCCTTTGGCACAACCAAAAGACTCGCTATTATCCTCGGAAAGAATCCAGATCTCTCAATGGTTCAACTCACAAAAGAGTGGGTCAATGTTGTGGCTAAGGAGATTATTCGGGCAAAGGAACAAAAAGACGGTCCCATTTTCGAGAATGTTTTAGAGGGAAGTAAGGTGGATACATTTTCCTTTCCCTCGCCTAGGTTCTATGAACTGGATGGAGGCCGTTACTTTGGTACGGCTGTATTCATGGTGGTGCAGGATCCCGAGACAGGTGATATCAATCTTGGTACCTACCGGATGGGCATTCTCGACGACAAAACTGTGGGCGTTCAGATCCTCAAAGGGAAAAAAGGCGATCGCATCATGAAGAAGTACGGAAAGGCGGGCAAGAAGATGCCTGCCTGTGCCATTATAGGCGGTGATCCTCTCCATATCTTTGCAAGCGCTGCCACGGTTAAAGCCAAGAGTGGATACGATGTAGTCAGCTCATTACGCGGAGAACCCGTTGAAATAGTCAAGGGACAGCTGACCGGTCTTCCCATTCCTGCGGCTGCCGAGATCGTCCTCGAAGGGGAAATTGATCCTCAGAATCTAAGGAATGAGGGGCCTTTCGGGGAATATACAGGGTACTACACCGAAGAGCTGATCAAACCGATTCCCAAGCCAGCCCTTGAAGTGAAACGCATTTACCATAGAAATAACCCTATCCTCTGGGAGACGAGTGTGGGCAGACCGGTTGGAGACCAGCATATCCTCTATTCCTTTACACGCAACGCAAGTTTGTGGAGTGACCTGGTCAAGATGGAGATCCCGGGGATCAAATCGGTCTATACTCTACCGGAAGCTTCTGGGCGCTTCATTGTGGTGGTCTCCGTAGAACAGATGTATCCGGGTCACGCCGATCAGGTGGGAGCAGCGGTCATCGCAAGCAATACAGGAATGTATGGAATTAAGATGGTCATCATCGTCGATGATGATATCGATGCTGACGATCTTCCGAGAGTGTGGTGGGCACTTGGCACGCGATACAATCCTGCCCGTGGAACCCAGATGATCAATCGAGGCAGATCGACCCCGCTCGACCCATCATTAGGGCCAGAAGACAATAAGTTTATCACCTCGCGGATCATCATGGATGCAACCATCCCCTTCGAATGGAAGGTAAAACCCACCGAGATCAAGCTCTCCGAGAACATGCTGGTAAAAGTAAAATCCCGGTGGAAAGAATACGGTTTGGAAGAATAACTTATCTCTAACCAGAAGAAAAAGGAGGAGCCTGTTATGTGGAATTATAAGGACTTTATCTTTGGGGAACTCCCATGCATCGTCACCTTTGTCAGCGTCGAAGTGGAGGGAAAACAAAATATCATGACTGCTTCAGGGATGTTTGTTTCAGATTCGCCTCCCCTGATTGCAGTCAGTATCTCTAAAAAGAGTATAACACATCGTCTGGTTGCTACGGCGAAAGAGTTCGCGGTCAATATCGCATCCACCGACCAGGTCCCTCTTGCAGAAAAGTTGGGGGGGACGCATGGCGGAACCATAGATAAATTTAAAAAATTCGGAATTTCAACGGAGCCTGCATCAAAGATAAAGTCCTCGCTGATCAAGGACTGTTTTGCCAATCTCGAATGTAAATTAGTCAATTCTATGGCAGAAGGTGATTACATCCTCTATGTAGGAAAAGTGGTGGCCCATAAAGTCAGACGTAAGTTGAAACCTCTGATCTGGTTTGAAAAGAAGTATTATCAGCTGGGGAAGAAGCTCTCTTAGAAAAAAATGAATCGTGGGGGTTTAATGGATTAAAGGAGATACCTATGGCATTTGAAAAAGATCTTGAAAAGGCAAAAGAAAAAGCAAAAAAGATAAAACTGTTTGCTCATGATGTCCACGGAGTTCTCACTCAAAACACTTTCCTCTGCGATATCGAAGGAAGGCGAAAATACGGCTTCTGGCATATGGACGGGTTTGGCGACCTCTCTCTCACAGCAAATGGAATCCAGATCGCCTTTCTCGATTCGACCTCGATCGATGAAGAGGGATTGTTTCGAGCCAAAGAGCTGAAGTTGGATAAATTCTACTATCGCATCAAAGATAAGAAAGCCAAAATTGAAGAGCTAAAGAAGGAGTTAAACATTGGTGCTGAAAACGTCGGTTACATTGGTTGTGAAGTGACCGATATTGAGCCCATGAAACAGGCAGGGTTTGCTGTGGCAACAGCCGATGCGATTGATGAAGTCAAAGAGGTTGCTGATTACATCACAAATGCTCAGGGCGGGAGAGGAGCCATCCGCGAAGTCTGCGAATTTATCCTCAGATCCATGGGGCAGTGGGAAGCATGGGTCGAAAAAGTAACCAAGATGGGATACAAGTAAAAGCTGAAATTTCAAAATCCAAATGCCAAAATTCAAATCAATGTCAAATTTCAAAAAATAAATTGAAAATTTGAACTTTTGATTTGATTTGATATTTGAACTTTGTCATTTGACATTCCAGCAGGAGGTCAATCATAAGATGAGCAAGGAAACAGCTGTTGAAAAAGCTAAGAAAGTGAAATTTGTTATTCTCGATATTCATGGAATCTTGACTGACAACACCCTCTACTATACCGATGACGGGAAAAAGTCAGAATGCTTTTCACTCAAGGATCGTTTGGGGTGTATCGCTCTTCAGAAGGGAGGCATTGATGTTGCATTTTTAACGAGTAAGATATCGAGGGCGGATGAACAGGTCGGCCAGATTTATGGGGTCCCTCCTGAAAAGCTCTGGGGAACTTCCGCCAAGATCGGTAAACTTGACGAGTTTGAGAAAGTCTCCGGGCTGAAAGATGAGGATTTCTGTTATGTGGGAGATGAGATGATTGACCTGGGCGTCATGAAAAGGGTGGGATTCTCAGCGGCGCCGTCCGATGGGGCGGTCGAAGCTAAAGAAGTGGCCGATTATATCACACGTGTCGGAGGTGGTAAGGGAGTCGTCCGAGAAGTCGCTGAGTTCATCCTTAAAGCCCAGAACAAATGGGAAACTGTCATTCAAACGATGTCTGAAGAAAAGTGAAGATTAAGATAAAGGAGGTAAGACTGAATGGCCTATAAATTTTATAAAGACAACCGCCAATTCATCAAAGCACTTGAAGCCAACAACGATCTTGTCACCATCGCGCAGGAGGTCGATTGGGACCTTGAGATGGGCGCTATTGTGAGGAGGGTCTGCGAGAAAAAATCGGCTTCCCCTTATTTCAAAAAGATCAAAGATTATCCTGGATTTGAAGCCCTGGGAGCCCCTTTGGCCACCTATAAGAGGTTGGCCATTGCCATGGGAATGAAACCCGACGCCTCCGTACCGGAGATCTCGGACGAATATGTAAAAAGGACAACGAGTGAGCCTGTCAAACCAGCCATCCTAGATAAAAAGAAAGCCCCATGCAAAGAGAATGTCTGGGTGGGAAAGGATGCGGATCTATTCAAACTCCCCGGCCCGATGGTCCATGATGGCGACGGCGGAAGGTATCTCGCAACCTGGCACTTCGTCATCTCAAGAGATCCTGAAACCCAAGCAATCAATTGGGGCATGTATCGCCAGATGGTTTTCGACGAAAAGACCATGGTCGGCCCGGTGCTTCCCTTCTCGGATATGGGGAAGATGTTTTATGGTAAGTATGTTCCAAAAAACAGACCCATGCCCTTTGCCACGGTGATCGGCTGCGATCCTCTCTCTGGCGTGGCTGCATGTGCGCCCTCACCCATTCCTGAAGATGAATTCACCGGCATGTTGATGGGCACTCCTGTGGAACTGGTAAAGTGTGAAACCAACGATCTCTATGTGCCGGCCCACGCTGAAATCATTATTGAGGGTGAAGTGATCCCAGGTATCCAGATTGACGAAGCCCCGTTTGGCGAATATACAGGTTACCGGACCTCACCAAGAGAACCCAGAACCGTTTACCGAATCAGCGCCATTACCTTCAGGAATAATCCCATTATCACGGTCTCCAACATGGGAGTTCCCACTGACGAGGGCCAGCTCCTCCGCTCCTTCTCGCTCGGCCTTGAGATGAGAAAGCTTCTCGAGAGCCAGGGCATTCCCATCACCGGCGTCTATATGCTTCCTGAGTCAACCCATCACCTCGTGGTCGTGGGTGTGCGACCTGCTTATAGCGGAATCGCCAGTCAGATTGCCAATCTGGTCTTCGGAAGCAAATTGAGCCCGTGGTTCAGCATGGTGGTGGTGGTTGACAATGATACCGATATTTATAACAAAGATGAAGTCATCCATGCCCTTTGCACCAAGTGCCATCCTATTCGAGGGATTCGTAAATATGAACAAGCTCCTGGAACCCCTCTCTATCCATTTGCCGATCCGGACGAACGAAAATGGAGCCGCGGGTCCCAGGTGCTGTTCGACTGCACCTTCCCTCTCGATTGGCCTAAATCGGACCTTCCTATTAAAGTATCTTTTAACAATGTCTACCCCAAAGAAATTCAGGAAAAAGTTCTTAAAAACTGGAAATCCTATGGATTCAAAGATTGAGGAGGAAATACATGGCACAAAAAGAGTATGATACATTCATCTTGACGGATCTCTCAAAGGTTCCAGAGGATCAGGAAATGGAACTCATTGTCCGTGAGCTCACCCCGGACGATCGAAGATACAAATACCGCAGCGCTTATGCCCTTGCCAAGGTTTCGAAGTCTGAATCGAAATATCCGGATCGCCTCTGGGTCCGCCTTGGAAGAGGCCAGCTTCAGGAAAAACCCTGGTCCATCAAAATCATAAAAGAAGTGAATAAATTTGCTTAAACCGTCCATGAGATTACCTATGGCGACCACAGGGATTAAAAGCTTCATCCAAACGCTGAAGGCTCAGGGAGACTTGATTTCAATCGTTACTCCTCTCGACCCAAAATACGAAATCTCGGCGCTCCTATCTGAGCTTGGGAAAAAGGAAGCCCCTGCCATTCTATTCGAAAAAGTGAAGGGCCATCGTTTACCGGTCTTGGGAAATCTCCTTGGAACGAGGGGACGCCTCAGCCTTGCCCTGGGAATTGAACCTGAGAAACTTTTCGATGAATTTCCAAAAAAAATAGAGAAGCGATTGCCTCCTGTTTTGGTAAACGATGCTTCGGCCAAAGAGGTAATCAAGAAAGGGAGGGGAATGGATCTGACAAAGATTCTCCCTGCCCTGACCCACTACGCCAAAGATTCCGGACCCTACATTACCTCTGGCTTTTCTTCAGCCAGAGATCCCGAGACAGGTGTGATCGGAAGAGGTCTTCACAGGATGGAAGTAAGGGGAAAAGATCGGCTTGGCATTTCACTCCTCAATCCTCCCCTTGCGGAAATTTATGGGAAATATAAAAGAAAACGTCAGAAGATGGAAATCGCAACCGTCATCGGACTCGACCCTCTTATCTTCATCGCCGCTATCCTCAAAGCGCCCGTAGGATTGGATAAACTTTCCATTGCCGGAGGCATCAGAGGTAAAGCTATCCCTATGGTGAGGGCTGAAAATGTTGACCTTGAAATTCCTGCCTTCGCAGAGGTTTTGATTGAAGGTGTGATCGATCCCAGGGGCAAAGAAGAGGATGGAGTTCTGGGTGAATCAAGTGGTTATTATATGGGCTTTTCAAAAAGCCCTGCCATCCAGGTCAAAGCAATCACTCTTAGAGAAAATGCCATCTACCATTCCATTGTTCCCTGGAGCCTCGAGGTGGACAACCTCCTCTACCTGGTTCATGGCCTTGACTTTATCCCGAAGATGAAGAGGGAAATCCCTTCCATCAGAGAGATTCGCCTTATTCCTGGAACATTTGGATCGCACGCTGTGATGAGCCTTGATACCGAGAATAGAGGCGAAATTAGAAGGGCTTTATCGCTTGCCCTCTCTTTCACCAATATTAAAAAAGTGATTGGTGTCAACACCGACATCAACCTGCAGGACGACCAGGAATTGGAATGGACTCTTGCAACCCGATTCCAGGCAGATCGTGACCTGATCGTCATGACCAACATGAGGGGACAACCCATTGATCCCTCTTCGGGCGATGGATTCCTTACGGCCAAGATGGGATTGGATGCTACAAAACCCATGCTTGAAGGATTTGAAAAGGTGGGGGTCCCTGAAGAGGTGAGAAAAAGAATCACTCCTGTCCTTCAGAAGTATGTCAAAGGGAGATGAGATGAAGAGAATCATTGTTGGAATCTCCGGCGCCACTGGGGCTATCTATGGCATAAGGCTTTTAGAGGTTCTCTCCAAATCGGATGTGGAGACCCATCTCGTCATTACAGAGGCCGGTGAAAAAACCATCCTCATGGAAACCGACTGGAAGGTTGAAGAGGTTAAAGCTCTGGCTAAGATCGTCTACGACATTAAAGACGTGGGTGCGGATATTGCCAGCGGTTCTTTCCGGGTAGACGGGATGGTGGTGATGCCCTGTTCCATCAAGAGCCTTTCAGCCATTGCCAACTCTTTTAACCTGAACCTCCTCATTCGGGCAGCGGATGTAACAGTTAAGGAAAGAAGGAAACTGATTCTTGCCGTCCGTGAAACGCCTCTGCACAAAGGCCACCTTAACCTGATGATGAACCTGGCTGACCTCGGCGTGATCATTCTACCACCCATTCCAGCCTTCTACTTTCATCCGAAGTCCATGGATGACCTGATTAATCATACCGTCGGGAAGGTCCTTGATCTATTCCATATCGAGCATGATCTCTTTGCCCGTTGGGGTAGCACAAAGGTCAAAAATAATCTCCGAAAGAAAGGATTGAACCATTAAGATTCAGGGGAAAATTGTCGAAGGACTCAGGGAGGCAGGCCATTTCACTCAGATCCCGTGGGTCAGAAAGCAATTCATCTCAAAACTCTCCATCGATCCCTATCCTGGGACATTAAACTTGGAAATTATTGATCCTGAGTCACTCCAGATTTTTAAAACCCTTAAGGCAAAAACAGGAGTTGAAATCACTCCAGAAGACCCCTCTTTTTGCAGTGCCATGTGCTACCCAGTCCTCATCAATGCTCAGATAAAAGGGGCCATCGTTTTTCCATTGATAGAAGGCTACCCTGAAAATAAAATGGAGCTGATCTCACATCAAAATATTAAAGAAACCCTTGCTATTAAAGCAGGAGATGATTTGGAAGTAGAAATTTGATACAATCGGTGTGCTTGTTTTAAATACGATTTATTTTATAAAACAATTCGAATAACTTTCCTTAAACCTACAAGATCTAAATTAGATCCCACAATATAGGATTTTATCGCTTTTTACTTGGCCAACTTTGAATACGAACCAGTTCACTTCATTTTATTCCAATACCGCTACAATAAACTTCATTTAAACAACTTAAAAATGATGTAAAAACATTTTGTCAATTTTGACAAAATGGTACTCTTAACACCCAGAATGTTCGAACAAAGCCCATCCCTTAAAGAATTAATAATCATTAAAAATCCAAAGGTTACTTATGAATATTGACGTAACCGCCCTTTGGCACCTGTTATGCAATAAAAATATGAAAACTATGAAGATGAACGATTACATCATTTGTCTCAAACGAGTGTTCAAGCGCTTACCTATATCCATTGTGATCATCCTTATTGCCACCCCATGCCTCAGTCAAGCACTCCGCGAATCCTCTGATCAAGTTTGGAGAGTTGGTGATCAACGGTGGACGGTTCAAGAAGAAATTCAATTCGGGAAATGGGTCAATGAAAATATCCAGGAAGATTTTTTTATTCGTTACAATATACCGACCGATTGCGCGGATGTCCCTTACGCCATCAGATGGATTTATGCTCGGATCAACCATCTTCCCGCTGCGGCTACAACAAAAGACGGAAAGCTGATAGGTCACTGGTCTAAAAACTGGAAGGTTCTGCCAACCCATACGGAATGGTCCCAGGACAAACGTTTTCGTGCTGCCCTTTTCTATCTCATTTCAGAGACCTGGACAGGGACCCTTCCTAAGGACACCTATCCAGTCCGCATCTCACCCGACTCCATCACGCCGGGAACGCTCCTGGTGATGGCTAAATCTCATGTTGCGATCATCGGCTATGTCTGTCTTGACGGAAGCCAGGCCCATCCGGTTCAGACCTGGGAGTCTGTCCTTCCGGTAAAGGTTCGAAAATTGAGTTTAAGGGATTTTTTCTCCCCCAAACCAGAACGAACCCATCCTTTAGGATTGGTGAAGTTTCGATGGCCGATTTTCGAAAATGGAGAATGGAAATATCTCTCCATCAAACAGCATCCCTTCTACTCTGAAGAACAATATACCCCTGCTTTTTATAAAAAGCATGCAGACTTTATAGAGGCTGTGGCCAAGAGAATTGATCCAACAGAATATCACCCTATGGAAAAGATGGTGAAGGTAATGGAAAAAATTACGCGTCTCCTTAAGGAGAGAGCCTCCGCTGTTCTGGCTGGATATCAGCAATGTGCCAAGGAAGGATGTGCAGCAGGTTCAACTCTATGGGAGATTCACAATACCCTTAACCGCGATGAGATGATCATTCTCTTGATGGATCATCTCTCCCGTATCATTGAGTCGACCCATCTTAATAAAGAAATGGTAAAAGAGATGATGGAGTCGGTGGTGATTCAAATCGCTGAAAACCGCTCAGTTACATTTTATGATGTCTATCGGAACTGTTCCTGGTTTTCTCCTCATCCAAAAGATTCCATCGAAGCCCGCTGGGGATTGAAAAAGTGTGAGATGATCCGTACACAGATTCAAACCGCCCGAGACTGCATTGCTTTTTTTGAAAAAACTTATAGGAAAAGAGACTCCCAATACACGGACTTTGGAATCCGACAACAGCAGGAGATCCTTCGGAGACTCAACGAGGAGTTAATGAGGTCCGATTGTCATCTCACCGCCTCTGTAAATTATTAGAACCTAAATTGAGCGATTTTTTACCCTTTACAAGGGGGGCGGGGAGGCCGAAAAACCCTTTTAGAGCGATTACCTTTGATAGATTCAATCAACAATGAGGCCGGTTCAATGACCACCCTTTTGGTGAAAGTTTAAGGTGAATTGCCCAAACTTATAACGCATCGCATTCTAAAAGGGTTGGAGGCGTCTCTGCCTCCCTTGTGAAATAGGGTGAATCGCTCAATTTAGGTAGAAGTTACCGGCTGGAGTGTTATAGCTTCAGTCCCGAAGCAAGTTCTTCGAGGGATTCACGGTCGAGGATCACGATTTTATTCCCCTGCACATCGATGACTCCCTTCCCTTTCATCTTCCCTAAGGTCCTGGAAAAGGTCTCGCTGATCGTTCCTAATTTCGATGCTAATTGCGTCTTGCTCAGATCGAGTTCAACCTCTTTCGGATTTTTTCCCTCCTTTGAGAGTTTTACCGAAAGATCTAGCAGATATTTTGCAATCCTGGATGAAACTTCTTTAAGGGAAAGCTCCTCAATCAGGGAAGCAAACCGCCTCAGGTAGTGCGAAAGAGAGACGATCATGTTGATACTGAGTTGAGGGTTCCTCTCGATCAACTGTATAAAATCCCTCTTGGGAATATAGAGGAGCTGGCTGTCGCTCAAGGATTCGGCAAAAGCAGGATAACTTCCTTCGAGAAAAAGCGCTGCTTCAGCAAATGCATCCGGCGCTGAGACCACATGAAGAATTTGCTCTTTACCCTCCGATGAAATTTTATAGAGTTTCACCTTGCCGGAGAGGATGACATAGAACCCTCTCGCCTCTTCACCCTCGGAAAAAAGAACTTCCTTTTTCACAACCTGCCTGAGCGTGGCAATGGCCCTCACCCTCTTCAGATCTTCATCTTTTAACCCTGCAAAAAGCGGGCATCTCTTTAAAAGGTTGGTCTCCATGTTGTTCAAATCTATAGGTTTTGAGCTCTTTTTGCAAGCAAAAAAGATAATGGGTAACCCCTTAACGTACAATTTATTAATAATTACAAATGGTTATGAACGGCCAAAAGGCAATAATTTTTAATTTCCCACACTTCCATAACGGGTTCAGTATATTGAATTGATACATGAATTATGTTAGTCTGAAACGAAATAAATCACAGGAGGACAATTTGAATTCCCTCTACAAAAACCTTCTTTTCTGGTCAATTATCATCATCATCATGATCCTCCTCTTTAACCTTTTCAGCAAACCGCGCCAGACGGTAATGGAAAGAAATTATTCTGATTTTATTAATGCCGTTGAGCAAAACCGTGTCCTCGAGGTTGAAACGAAAGGCAGGAGCATCATCTGGAAAGATTCAGAAGGAAAGAAGTTTAAAACCTATACACCCGAAGATCCCGAAATGATAAAAATCATCAGAGACAAGAAGATTGCCATCAATGCCAAAAAAGAAGATGAGTCCCCTCTCTGGCAAAACATCCTCATCTCCTGGTTTCCGATGATTATTCTTATTGGCGTATGGATCTTCTTCATGAGGCAGGTCCAGATCGGCGGCGGTAAAGCCCTCTCTTTTGGAAAAAGCAAGGCAAAAATTCTAACCAAAGAACAACACAAAGTGACCTTTGATAATGTGGCTGGAATCGAAGAGGCCAAGGATGAACTTGAGGAAATCATCGACTTTCTGAGAGACCCGAAGAAATTCACCAAATTGGGTGGAAGAATACCCAAGGGCGTTCTTCTCATTGGTGCTCCTGGAACAGGAAAAACGCTGCTGGCAAGAGCGATTGCAGGAGAAGCCGATGTTCCATTCTTCAGCATCAGTGGCTCAGATTTTGTTGAGATGTTCGTGGGCGTAGGCGCTTCCCGTGTCCGGGACCTTTTCCTCCAGGGAAAGAGAAATGCGCCCTGCATCATCTTTATTGATGAAATCGATGCCGTGGGGAGGCACCGGGGAGCCGGACTTGGGGGAGGTCACGATGAAAGGGAACAGACCCTCAACCAATTGCTCGTGGAAATGGATGGCTTTGAATCGAACGAGGGGGTCATCCTGATCGCTGCTACCAACCGACCCGATGTCCTTGATCCAGCCCTTCTCAGGCCAGGCCGGTTCGATCGCCAGGTCGTTGTGCCCGTTCCTGATGTGAAGGGAAGAGAAGAGATACTCAGTGTCCACATCAAAAGGGTACCCTTGGCAGACGATGTCGAGATGTCAGTCCTCGCCAGAGGCACTCCTGGATTTACCGGAGCTGATCTTGAGAATCTGGTTAACGAGGCTGCCCTTCTGGCTGCCCGTCTCGGAAAAGATCGGGTCGATATGTCCGACCTTGAGCAGGCAAAAGACAAGGTCTTGATGGGTGTGGAACGGAAATCGATGATCATTCCTCTTGAAGAGCGGAGAATCACCGCCTTTCACGAGGCAGGTCATACACTGGTTGCCAGGATGATTCCTGGAACAGACCCCATTCACAAGGTCACCATCATTCCAAGGGGACGGGCCCTTGGAATCACCCAGCAACTTCCCATTGATGAGAAGCATACCTATCCCAAGGATTACCTCCTCAACAACATTGCTGTCATGATGGGGGGAAGGGTGGCAGAAGAACTTGTCTTAGAACGTCAGACCACGGGTGCCGGCAACGACATCGAGCGATCCACAGAACTGGCCAGAAAGATGGTCTGTGAATGGGGGATGAGCGAAAAACTCGGTCCCATGGCCTTCGGTCAGAGAGAGGAGCAGATTTTCCTGGGAAGGGAAATCACTCAACACCGTGACTACAGCGAGGAGACTGCCCAATTGATCGATGCCGAAATCAGGTCAATCGTCACGAAGAGTTATGAAAAAGCAAAAGAGATTATCCAGGGGAATATGGATGTTCTTCACCGGCTGGCTAACACCCTCCTCGAAAAAGAGGTTCTCGACGGAAATCAGATCGATCGAATTATTAAGGGTGAAGCAATCTGATCCTGGACACATCGGGGTCCATCGCTACCCGTTCACATGTGAGAGGCACAAACCCTCAGGTATTCCGGTTGCATGGGGTAAGGTTATGGTGACGATGCCCGTTTCGGTTGCCGGTAACGGTTACGTACAAAGCATAAATGGACGACAACCGTAACCTTTTATTAACGATACGGGCCTCCTTACCGTTGCCAATAGACGAAACCTCTTTCTTCAAACAAAAAAATGAATTTGATTCGATGCCTCCATATCACCGACCTTAAAGAAGCCGTTCATCAAATTGAAAACGTAGGAGTTGACCCGACTGGCATCGAATTGATGAGGGGAAAAACCCTCCATTTCAACCTGAAGGTGGAAGGAATCGATCCCAGAACCGCCAACATCCTCAAACAGGAGATGCTCTCATTGGGTGGGGATGCAGCGATTGATGGCAGAGGGCTCGATTGCAGTGTCCAATCAACGGATGGTCTTCTGATGGGCAGTCAGAAACAGTTCGAAAAACTGATTCAAAAATTGGATGTCTATCCACATCTTCAGAAAGTCGCTCAGGCCTTAAAAGAAACTTTCCAGAATATGTTTAAAAATCATTTTACCCTCCGCTGTCGCCGACGAACATTCAACCTTGGTGAGAGAACACTTTTGATGGGAGTCCTCAATGTCACGCCCGATTCCTTTTCAGATGGCGGACGCTTTTTTGATAAAGACAAAGCCATTGCTCATGGCATCAAGATGGCTGAGGAGGGAGCGGATATCATCGATATCGGTGGAGAGTCGACCAGGCCTGGTTCAAAACCACTCGAACTGGAGGAAGAGCTTCACCGGGTTCTTCCTGTCATCGAAGTTCTTTCCAGAGAAACAGATATTCCTATCTCAATCGACAGCTATAAATCGGAAGTGGCCTCGAAGGCAATAGGGGCAGGGGCTCAAATAATAAACGACATCAGCGGGCTTCACTTTGATCCCGCACTTGCCAGCGTAGCAGCCAAAGAGCGGACACCCATTGTCTTGATGCATATTCGTGGGACGCCTGAGACCATGCAGAAGGATGTCCACTATGACTCCCTTTTTTCTGAAATCATCGCCTACCTTAGGGAGGGAATTGAGCGCGCCGAATCCGCAGGAGTCGATCCGGAGCAGATTGTCGTTGATCCTGGAATCGGGTTTGGGAAAACATTTCAGGATAATCTTCTTCTTATAAAACATCTTTCAGAATTCCGGATTCTTGGAAAACCAATCCTCCTTGGGACGTCCAGAAAAACTTTTATTGGAAAGATCCTTGGCACTGATCCGGATCACCGGCTTGAAGGAACCCTTTCAAGCATTGCCATCGGTGTGTTAAATGGCGCCCATATCATCAGATCTCATGATGTCCTTCAGGCAAAGAGGACGATTGCGGTTGCCGATGCCATACGGAGGGCAGAGGGATAGGCTATGGGTAGGCAAAATGGTAACAAATATTTTTTAAACAGGTGGGTTTTAAATTCGAAGCACGAAATCCGAAATTCGAACCAATCTCAAATGACCAAATTATAAATGTTCGAAACAAAAAAGTTCAAAACATTTGAATTTTGAACATTCGGATTTGTTTCGGATTTCGGTATTCGGATTTCGAAATTTTTAAACAACGAAGTCCGTTTTGGTTTCGGCTATGACTACTTATAAATTAAAAGTATACAAAGGTAGAACCTAATGACTCGTAAATTATTTGGAACAGATGGAATACGGGGGGTCGCCAATGTCGACCCGATGACCGGAGAGATGGCCATGCAGCTTGGCAGGGCCATTGCCCACCTTTTTAAGGAAGTGAAGGGACAGCACCGGATTGTGGTCGGAAAAGATACTCGCCTCTCTGGATATATGCTGGAGACCGCCCTTGCCTCTGGCATCTGCTCCATGGGAGCGGATGTCTGGCTCGTCGGTCCTCTTCCAACCCCGGGCATTGCCTTCATCACCACCAGCATGAGGGCCAATGCCGGTGTGGTCATCTCAGCCTCGCACAATCCTTTTTATGACAACGGGATAAAAATCTTCTCCCGTGATGGTTTCAAACTTCCCGATGAAATGGAACACCAGATTGAAGAGCTGATCCTTTCAAACCATCTCGACTCCCTCCGCCCCACGGCCAATGCCATTGGAAAAGCCCACCGCATTGATGATGCCATTGGAAGGTATGTTGTCTTTCTCAAAAATACCTTCCCCAATGACCTGACGCTTGAAGGACTTCGAATTGCCCTCGATTGTGCCAATGGAGCAGCTTACCGTGTCGCTCCCACTGTTTTTGAGGAATTGGGAGCAGAAGTGATACCCGCCGGAATCGAACCTGACGGAGAGAACATCAATGCCAAGTGCGGCTCTCTCCATCCTGAAGTGGTCACTCAACTCGTTCTCAAAGAGAAGGCGGATATCGGAATTGCTCTCGATGGAGACGGAGATCGGATCATCTTTGTAGACCGGTACGGGAAAGAGGTTGATGGAGATCATATTCTCGCCATCTGTGGTCTACAGATGTTGTCGGAAGACCGACTCAAGAAAAAGACGGTGGTCAGCACAGTGATGAGCAATATGGGATTAGACCGGGCCATCCGGAACGCGGGGGGCAAAGTGGTCAAGACCCAGGTAGGAGACCGCTATGTCGTCGAAGAGATGGTCCGCGGAAATTACAATCTCGGAGGAGAGCAGTCAGGCCATATCGTCTTTCTCGATTACAACACCACCTGTGATGGTATCCTCACAGCCCTTCAGCTCCTGGCCATCATGAAGAGAAAAGAAAGACCGCTGGACGAATTGGCTAAAGTGATGGAGCCTCTTCCTCAGCTTCTATACAATGTGGAGGTCAGAGAGAAGAAAAATCTCCTGGAGATTCCTGAAATCGAAAAAAGGATCAGAGAGATTGAGAAAGATCTTGAAAACTCCGGAAGGCTTCTGATCCGATATTCAGGGACAGAGCCTCTTTTACGGGTGATGGTGGAAGGTGAGGACGAGAAAAAGCTCCACCAGTACGCTCAGGAGTTGGTGGAACTGGTAAGGAAGTACATAGGATAAACATAGGCACTGTGGCACGGTGACACGGGGACACGGTGAAAATAATGACGCGGTGATAGCGAGATAACGAGACGCGGTGAGATTTTTTCTCCGAGTCTCCGAGTCTCCGTGTCTCCGGCTCTCCGCGTCAGAAGTACTCCGTGTCATTCTTTTAAAAGGGGAGGAACCATGACAAGACTCGGGGTCAATATCGATCATGTGGCGACTGTGAGACAGGCAAGAGGGGTGGCTTATCCGGATCCAATCGCAGCCGCATCCATGGTCGAATTGTCTGGAGCGGATGGCATCGTCTGCCACCTGAGAGAGGATCGACGCCATATTCAGGATCGAGACCTCCGGATTCTCAAGGAGATCGTTCAAACGCAGCTCAATCTTGAGATGGCCGCCACTGAGGAGATGGTCCGCATTGCCATCGCAACGAAACCCGACATCGTCACCCTGGTTCCTGAAAAAAGGGAGGAATTGACGACGGAAGGAGGACTCGACGTCGTTAAAAGCTTTCGTTCCCTCAATAAAGCAATCCAGCGACTCCATAAAGAAAATATTCCGGTCAGCCTTTTTGTCGATCCTGACAGGAACCAGATCAAAGCCTCTGAAGGGGTCGAAGCCGAAGCCATTGAGATTCATACCGGCCACTATTGTGAGGCAAAAACTTCCACCCAGGCTGACGATGAATTGAAAAGGATTTTCGATGCGATTGGTGAGGCGTCCCAGAGAAATCTCCGGATCGCCGCCGGCCATGGCCTCAACTACGTTAATGTGAGAAGGATTGCGGAGATCAAGGAGATTGAGGAGCTCAATATCGGCCACAGTATCATCGCCCGCGCTGTCCTGGTGGGACTGGACCGCGCCGTCCGAGAGATGATTGCACTGATTCGATGAATAGAAGTTGGGAGTTCGGAGTCAATCATTTAAGGCAGAGAACTCTAACAGAATGCTCCGAACTCCGAACTAAATTACTCCAAACTATTATGATCATTGGGACTGGCATCGACATTGTCAATATCGAGCGGATTGAAAGAGTGATGGGGCGCTGGGGAAATCACTTTCTTGGCCGGGTGTATACGGAGCGAGAAATCTCCTGGTGCCAGCGGAAGTCCCATTCCTCCGAATGTTTTGCCATTCGATTTGCAGCAAAGGAAGCCTTTCTTAAGGCAATCGGCACAGGGCTCCGAAATGGAATTCAATGGACGGATATCGAGGTGGAAAACGATCCCATAGGAAGACCCCTCCTCTCTTTACATCGAAGGGCAAAAGAGGTTGCTCATGCCCGTCGGATTGAGAGGACTTTTCTCACCCTTTCCCACGACCGACCCTTCGCCGTGGCGCACGTCCTATTAGAGGGGAAAGACGATGAAAATAGTGACCGCTGAACAGATGCAAGAGCTTGATCGTAAGGCCATCGAAACCTTTCGAATTCCAGGAATCCTTTTGATGGAGAATGCCGGAAGGGGAGCCACAGAAACCATCCTCGCCTCTTTTCCGGACCTACAGAAAAAGCGAGCGGTGATCATCGCCGGAAAAGGAAACAACGGAGGAGATGGGTTCGTGATCGCCAGGCACCTGATGAATCGGGGGATACCAGTCAAAGTCATTCTCCTCACCGACCCAAAATCGCTCAGGGGAGATGCTGAAACAAACCATTACATCCTCCATCGCATGAAGGGAGAGATCATCCCGGTTCCCTCTGCAAAGGATTATCAAAAGATAAAGAGGGACGTGGAAAAGGCGGACCTCCTGATCGACGCTATTTTCGGGACCGGCCTCGATGCCGAGGTCAGAGGCTATTACAGGGAGGTCATCGACCATCTCAATACACTCCATAAGCCCATCGTCGCTATTGATATTCCCTCCGGTTTGAATGCCAACACAGGGAAGCCACTCGGAGCTGCAATACGAGCGACCCTCACCATCACCTTCGGCCTGCCGAAAGTGGGACTTCTGGCCTCCCCGGGATCGGACTATGTCGGAACATTGAAAGTCATTGATATTGGCATCCCCAAAAATCTGGTAGAAGAGGAGAAGATTCAGTCCCATCTCATCGAGGAAGAAGACATCAGGCCGTTTCTTTCGTCGCCCAGACGACCGGACACCCACAAGGGAGATTATGGCCATCTGCTCGTCATCGCTGGCTCAGTGGGAAAGACTGGGGCAGCGGCCATGGTCTGTGATGCTGCCCTCAGAATGGGAGCAGGTCTGGTCACCCTCGCCATCCCGAAAAGCCTCAATCCCATTATGGAAATGAAATTGACCGAGGTGATGACCGAACCCCTTCCCGAAACCCCCAAGCAGACACTGAGCATGAGGGCCTTTAACTCCATCCTCCGGCTCTGTGAAAATAAGAAGGCCGTCGTCATCGGGCCTGGCCTCGGCACATTTAAAGAGACTCAATCCCTCATTCTTAAATTGATCAAAACCATCGGCCTTCCCATCATCATCGATGCCGATGGTCTCAATGCGCTGGCCACCCAACCCAAATCTCTCCCTGTGTCCAACCGGTCGCTTATCCTGACGCCCCACCCCGGAGAAATGGCACGATTAGTCCGCTCCACGGTAAAAGATGTCCAGGAGAATCGTATCGGGATCTGTAAAAATTTCTCTCAATCCAGCCATGCCTTTCTGGTACTCAAAGGATATCGTACCCTTATCGTCACACCCAAAGGAGAAGTTTACATTAATCCCACGGGTAATTCCGGGTTAGCGACCGGAGGAACGGGCGATGTGTTGAGCGGGATGATCGGCGGCCTGGTCTGTCAGGGGTTCGATATTCTGCCCTCCCTTCAGGCTGCCGTCTATCTCCACGGAGTGGCGGGCGATGAAGTAGCTCGTGAACTGGGTGAAAAATCTCTGGTGGCGACAGACCTCATCCGGAAGATCCCTGCCCTTCTGAAACGGTATGAGAACCGTTGACTCTCTCGAGAGATGGGTTTGCGTCCCATCCAGAAGTCTGTTAGGATTTGATGGATCCCGGCAGAGAGGCCAAATGGATTGAAGGGAATATCGCATTGAAGGGAAATGAAGTTGATTAAAGGAGCATAGGATGTTAGTCGAAATGAAGGTGAAGTTTTTAACCTTCGATTCCTCATCAAACGGGTTTGTCGTGCTTCTCATGGACCTGGCAAACAAGACAGGGCTTCCTATCTGGATTGGGCCGTTTGAAGCCAATGCCATCGCCATGAAATTAAAGAAGGTCGATGCTCATCGCCCCATGACCCACGATCTGATCCAGAGTGTCCTGAAAACCCTTGAATCTCAGGTGATGAAGATCGTGGTCAACGATCTGAAGGAAAGCACGTACTATGCGTTGATTCACCTTCAACGAAGGGGAGTGGAAATTGTTATTGATTCACGCCCGAGCGATGCCATTGCCATTGCTCTCGCCACGGATGCTCCTATTTTTGTCTCGGATGAAGTGATCGAAAAAGCGAGAACCATCGATTTTGAAAAAGAGGGAGACCAGTTAAAGGAATGGCTTGAAAACCTCAACCCCGATGACTTTAAATTTAAAGCTTAATGGGTGTAAATAAAATTCGAAATCCGAATATCGAAATCCGAAACAAATCCGAATTTTCAAAACTTAACCACCTTAAACTTTTATTTGGTTTTAACATTTGAATTTTGGCTCATTTGAGATTGTTTCGAATTTCGAATTTCGTGCTTCGAATTTAGATTCCAATTGAATGAATAAGGTGGTTTTTCTCTCCCCAAAACCCTCAGATACCATCCGCCTTGGAAAAATGATTGGACGTCTCCTCAATCGTGGGGATGTCGTAGCATTGATAGGCGAACTGGGAGCGGGAAAGACTCAACTGATCAAAGGGCTCGCACAGGGAGCCGGGGTGAGTAAATCCACCTATGTATCCAGCCCCTCTTTCACGCTGATCAATGAATACAAAGGGGAAATACCTTTTTATCATATCGATCTCTACCGGTTAGGGGAAGAGAAGGAGGCTGAGGGGTTAGGTCTGGAGGACTACTTTCAAGGCGAAGGAATCACAGCTGTCGAGTGGGCGGATCGAATTCCATCATTGCTACCGGAGGAACTTCTCAACATCCACATTTATTACACTGGTAAAAAGACCCGTTCAATAGAGATGGTTGCAAAGGGAGAGAAGTACAAAGACCTGATGACAAAGTTCGGAGTTCGGAGTCAGGAGTTCGGAGTAAAATACTGAATAAATTTTAGATTTAATTCTCCGAACTCCGAACTCATTACTCCGAACTAGTTTAAGGGGAGGTGGTTGAATGGCATTGGTGGTTCAAAAGTATGGGGGCACTTCTGTGGGCGACATTGATCGAATCAAAAATGTGGCTCACAGGGTTATCCGCACAAAGGAGGAAGGTCATCGGGTGGTAGTGGTTGTTTCGGCCATGTCCGGAGAAACAGACAAATTAATCCGGCTAGCCCAACAGGTCACACCAAACCCGGATGAAAGAGAGGTGGATGTTCTCATTTCCACAGGGGAACAGGTCACCATTGCCCTGCTTGCGATGACCCTTAAGGCGATGGGCTGTGATGCAAAATCATATCTTGGATTTCAGATCAAGATTGCGACAGACAGCGCCTTTGGCAAGGCCCGCATCACCGGGATCGAGTCCGAAAAAATGCTCGAAGACCTGAAAAACGGAAGGGTGGTGGTCGTGGCCGGTTTTCAGGGGGTGGACGAATCGGATAATATCACCACGCTGGGCCGGGGAGGTTCTGATACGACCGGCGTAGCTGTGGCCGCAGCCATCAAGGCGGATGTCTGCGAAATTTATACGGATGTCGACGGGGTCTATACGACCGATCCCAACATCTGCTCAAAGGCCCGGAAGCTTTCCAGAATCTCCTATGATGAAATGCTTGAAATGGCCAGTCTGGGAGCAAAGGTCCTTCAGATACGCTCGGTGGAATTTGCGAAAAAATACGATGTTCCCATTCATGTGAGGTCATCATTCAATGATAATCTCGGAACGATTGTCTGCAAGGAGGAGAGAGAGATGGAAAGGGTCGTTGTTTCAGGAGTGACCTATAATAAGAATGAGGCAAAGATTGAGATTATGGGCGTTCCGGATGTCCCCGGGGTGGCTGCTAAATTGTTCAAACCCATTGCCGACGCCAATATTGTGGTCGATATGATCATCCAGACCTCCAGCACGGAAAAGGGCTGTGCAGATCTGGCCTTCACTGTTCCCAAGACCGATTTCTCCAAGGCCCTTCAGATCGTGAAAGAGGGCGTCAAACAGATGGGGGGAAGAGAGGTCCTCTCCGATGAGAATATTGCCAAAGTATCGATCATTGGGGTTGGAATGAGGAGTCATTCCAATGTGGCTGCACAGATGTTTTCCGCCCTGGCTAAGGATGGCATCAACATCCAGATGATCTCCACCTCGGAGATCAAAATTTCCTGCGTCATCGACTCCAAATATACGGAACTGGCAGTTCGTGCTCTCCACGATGCCTTTGAACTGGACAAACCCTCGGTGACGGAAGAAAAATAATCAATGCATAATGATCAATTAGCCATTAACAGTTAGCAATGAAAAGATGAGTTGACCAACTTAGTACAAGAAATTTTTTCAAATTGATAATTGTTAATTTTGCATTGCTAATTTTGCAATGCTTTTTTGTGCGGCGAGGTTATTCTTTTGAGCAAACAATCCATCAAAATCTACGATACCACCTTGCGGGATGGTTCTCAGGCGGAAGATATTGCCTTTTCTCTGGAGGATAAGGTCAGGATTGCCCAAAAATTGGATGAACTGGGAACCCACTACATCGAAGGGGGATGGCCTGGTTCCAACCCAAAAGACCTCCAGTTTTTTCAGGAGATCAAGTCTGTTCACCTCTCTGGAGCGAAGATCGTTGCCTTCGGAAGCACATGCAGGGCTGGGACATTGCCAGAAAATGACCCTAATCTCCAGGCCTTGATTGAAGCGGGCACAGAAGCCGTCACCATTTTCGGGAAGTCCTGGGACATGCATGTCCTCGAGGCATTGAACATCAGCCTCCAACAGAACCTTGAGATCATCTCTCAATCGATCCGTTTTCTTAAGGGAAAGGTTTTTGAAGTCCTCTTCGATGCCGAACACTTTTTTGATGGATTTAAAAATAATCCCTCCTATGCCCTTTCTATTTTGAAAGCAGCCCAGGAGGCGAAGGCCGATTGGATCGTTCTCTGTGATACCAACGGAGGCACCCTCCCCCATGATCTCCAGATAGCTATTCGGGAAGTGAAGAAAACCATCAAAGTGCCCCTTGGCATCCACATTCATAACGATGCCGAATTGGCAGTGGCTAACTCCATTCTTGCTGTGAAAGAGGGGGTCGGAAACGTTCAGGGAACGATTAATGGCTATGGCGAACGATGCGGCAATGCCAATCTCTGTTCCATCATTCCCAATCTCAAGTTGAAGATGGGGCTTCAATGCATAACCGATGCCCAGCTTGCAAAGATGACTGAGGTCTCCCGCTTCGTCTCGGAACTGGCGAACCTGCCCCATCCTAAATATCTGCCTTATGTCGGTGACAGCGCCTTTGCCCATAAGGGAGGCATCCATGTAAGCGCCATCCGGAAAAGCCCCCTGACCTATGAACATATCCAACCTGAAAAGGTTGGAAATCGTCAGAGGGTTCTCATCTCTGATCTTTCCGGGGAATCGAATATCCTCTACAAGGCGGCTGAGTTCGGGATCGACCTCGAAAGCAAGGACCCCAATGTCCGCACCATCCTGGAAAATTTAAAACAGCTCGAGCACGAAGGGTTTCAATTTGAGGGGGCCGAAGGTTCCTTTGAAATCCTGGTCAAAAAGGCCCTTGGAAAGCATAAAAGATTCTTTGAACTTCTGGGATTTCGCGTGATTGTTGAGAAAAAAGAGGAGAAAAGCTTTCCCCTCTCCGAAGCGACGATCATGGTTCGTGTAGGCGATCAGGTCGAACATACCGCCGCTGTGGGAAACGGCCCGGTCAATGCCCTGGACAACGCCATTCGGAAAGCCCTCGAAAAATTCTACCCCGAACTGAAAGAAGTCAAACTCCTCGACTACAAAGTGAGAATACTCACCACCAAAGATGGCACAGGCGCACAGACAAGAGTCCTGATCGAATCCGGAGATCATGAATCCAAATGGGGAACCGTGGGAGTCTCCGAAAATATCATTCAGGCCAGCTGGCAAGCTCTCGTAGATTCGATTGACTATAAACTCTTGAAAGAAGAAGAGTGATCATCAGGATATCAGGAAACCAGGATACCAGGTTATCAGGACATTAAAACAAATGCAGGAAATTAAGAATTCGACAAATCCAGAAAAGACAGTAGCTGGATTTGAGAAACTTTGGGTTTGGCAGAAAGCACACTATCTTATGCAGGAAATTCATCAATTTTGTAAGACCTTACCTAGGACAGAAGACTTCAAACTAAAGGATCAGATCGAACGTTGCTCATCATCAGTATGTGATAATATCGCAGAAGGTTATACCGCCTACTACTATAAAGAAAAAATTAAAGGGTTTTATATTGCCAGAAAAGAAGCAGGGGAGACACAAAATCAATTACGAAAATTAATGGGGAAAAAATATTTAAGTCCAGAGTTGTCCCAAAATTGGGTTGAAGGGTATGAAGAAGTCATTCGAGGTATCAATGGATACGTTCGTTATATTAATAAAAAGAAAAATTCTAAAGAGCCCTGATATCCTGATACTCTGATACCCTGATATCCTAAACAATGAAATATCTTTCCTTTGGTCAGCAGCGTATCCTTCTCGTCCTCGCCCTTCTTCTCCTCGGTATTCTTTACTTTAAATTTTATCATTCATCCCCTGCCCCCTCAGAGAAAATCGCAAAAGAAATCGCCATTGAAGTTCAAGGAGAAATACATAAGCCTGGGGTTTATATCTTTGACCATCCCCCTACTCTTAAAGAAGCAATCGGAAAGGCAGGCGGCTTGAAAGAACCGGCATCGTTTGACAAAAACTCCCTTTCAGAATCTCTCAAGACAGGCACTCTTCTTAATGTCCGGAAAGAATCCCAACAGGAAGTCAGGATAAAGATTGAAACCATGGAGGCCCATAAACTTCTCGTCTTCAATATCCCCCTTGACCTCAATCGGGTCTCCGTGGAAGATCTTTGCTTAATCCCTGGAATTGGCGAGTCTTTAGCCGGAGAGATTGTGATGTATCGAGAAAGAAGAAAGGGGTTCCGCTCAGTCGAGGAACTAATAAAAGTGAAAGGGATGGGTGACAAAAAATACCAATCCTTTAAAAACTTCTTTATCGTTGGAAATTAACTTCGCAGCTCCCTATTTGGCCAGCTCTATGGCCTTCTCAAAGGCTCTTTCCATATCCGGGAGATGGCTCATTTCTGGAACAACCTGGATATATCGAACGATTCCCTCCTTATCCACGATCACAATAGAGCGTGCCAACAACATGGACCCTTCTACGAGAAGCCCTGTGAAACGTCCGAAATCACCCTGTTTGTAGTCAGACAGATATTGAATATTCGTAAGCTTGGCCTCTTTTGCAAAACGTTTCTGGGCAAAGGGCGTATCCCGACTGATAGTGATGCGTTTAACATTGCCCGGGAGTTTATCACCTTTCTCTCCCAAATAATGGGTCTGTTCTTCACATACCCGGGTATCAATAGAAGGAACAATGCTGAGAAGAAGGACCGAACCCCTTACTTTGGACAGATCAATAGGGTTCATCGTCATCGCATCAACCAACTCAACCATTGGCATACCACTCCCGATGGAGATGGGTGTCCCAAGAAGTTTAGTTCGTTTCCCTCTTAAGCTTACCTGGTCCCCGGGAATGGCCGATGCTCGATCCATCTGAATTTCTGGTTTGGACGTTGCACAGCCAAAGATCAATATCATAACGATGCCCGCTAAAACCACAGGGCCTTTTTTGCCTAACATATCACCATCTCCTTTCGCTTATTTCTCGAATTCCGACCTCTTTTCCTTTAAAATAATCATCTTCTCCGGAGAATTCAATAAAACTATTGACTTATAAATTTTGTGATATAATCTTTGACCAGGGTGGATGGAGCATTCCAAATAAATACCTCTAAAAAATTGACTGGTGGTTTTGACTTAAGTCAATGATTTATTTTGCAGATAGGATTATATGGTGAAAAATATATCAAATCGATCGATATTGAAACCATTGAAAGGAGGTTCCTTATGGAGAAGAAGTTAGCACGAAATCTTTTCATCTGGGCGACGGTTATCTGCACGGCCGTCTTCATCTGGCTCACGATCGACACCCATATTTCCATCCCCAAACGAACCAATACCGATAAACTCACAGACGAGGTCGTATCAGGCAAGAGGGTCTGGCACAAGTATAATTGTAACGATTGCCATACCATCCTCGGTATTGGAGGCTATTACTCTCCGGATATGACCAAGGTGTATTCTTCACGGGGAGAGAATTGGCTGAGGATATTTCTGAAAAATCCGGAATCCACGGATCCCCAGAGAAGGAAGATGCCCAACCAGAAACTATCTGATGATGAAATTAAGAAACTCATCGCCTTTTTTAAATGGGTGGATGCCATCGATACCAATGAGTGGCCTCCCCAACCCATCACTGTGGCTAAAGTCACGGGAACCCCATTGGAAACAACCGCCCAGGTTTTAAAAGGGAAGGCTATTTATAACCAGAACCGTTGTGACCTCTGCCATCAAATCGGAGGAAAAGGTGGGATCATCGGTCCTGATCTCTCCAAAGTGGGCGGAAAACGGGATAACCAGTGGCTTTCAAAGTTGATTAAAGACCCAAAATCAGTCAATCCGGGCACGCAAATGCCCGCCTATCCGCAACTTTCAGAGGATGAGGTTCAGGCGCTGGCCAGCTTCTTGGGAGGACTCAAATAATTGCGGATCTTAGATTGCGGATTTCGGATTTAAAACCCTTCAAAAAAAAATTCCGCACTCCGCACTCCGCAATCCGAAATCGGAAAAGGAGGAAAAACATATGACTTACGAATCGCAAAAGGTTGCCATTAAATATTTCGTCATCTCAGCCGTTTTCTTTGGCCTCCAGGCGCTCGTTGGCCTGCTTCTCATCCTCAAATATATCTGGCCCGATCCTCTCATCTCCATTCTCCCTTTTAATACGGCCCGGGCCATCCATACCAACCTCCTGGTGGTCTGGATGCTCTTCGGATTCATGGGAGGCACCTATTATGTCGTCCCGGAAGAATCGAAGACAGAGCTTTACAGTAAGAAACTTGCCGACCTTCAATTCTATCTCCTCCTCATAGGCGGCCTCGTTGGAGTCATCGGGTTTCTGTTCGGCTGGACAGCCGGACGGCCTCTTCTGGAACTGCCGGTTGAGTTGAAATGGGCGGTTGTCATTGTCGCCCTGATTTTCATCTTCAATGTCTTCATGACCATGATACGAACTAAGAAATGGACGGCTGTCCAGGGCCTTCTCCTCGGGGGGCTCGCGATGCTGGCGGCCATGTGGCTTTTTGCGATACCCTTCTTTAAGAACCTCACCTTCGACTACTATTACTGGTGGTGGGTTATCCATCTCTGGGTGGAGGGAGCCTGGGAACTGATTGCCGCCTCTCTCATGGCATTTATTTTGCTCAAGATCACCGGCGTCGAACGTCAGGTCGTGGAGAAGTGGCTCTACATTGAGGTGGGTCTCGTCCTTGCCTCCGGAATCATCGGAACAGGCCACCATTATTACTGGATCGGAACGCCGGGATACTGGCTCTGGTGGGGCGGAATATTCAGCGCCCTCGAAACCGTCCCGATTGTACTCATGGTCTTTGATACCCTCAGGCACGTAAAGCATAGAAAATTTGAGATCTCTGACCGCCTGGTCCTCTACTGGACCATCGGATGTGCCCTGTTTCATTTCTTCGGCGCTGCAGTCATGGGAATGGTCCACACGCTACCTCAGGTTAATCGATGGACGCATGGAACTCAGGTTACAGCCTCCCACGGACATTTGGCCTTCTTCGGCGCTTATGCCATGCTCATCCTGACTGTCGTCTATTATGCCCTTCCTAAACTGAAAGGACTTAAACAGTATAGCCAGAAGAGAGGGTTCTGGGTATTCTGGATCACAGTGAGCATGATGCTGACCATAGGGTTAGCTTTTGGTGTGGCAGGGGTGATTCAATCCTACATGCAGAGAGGATTGGGCATCGATTTTCTCACTGTTCAGGATTTTATGAAACCATGGTTTTTCGCAGTCTTCATCGCAGGGCTTGGGTTTTTCGTCGGTGTGATCCTCTACATCATCGATGTTTTGAAAATTGCAACCGCAAAGCCGGAATAATGAAATGATGTAAACCCCGTTAGAAAGTTTTCAACTTTCTAACGGGAAAGCTCACACGGGGCATTAAACCCCGTGTTCGCTGAAAAGGAAACAACCACCATCCCCGCAGCAGAGCTGCGGGGCTTTCTAACGGGGTAAAACTGGAATAATGGAAGACTGGAATGATGGGTTTAGGTTTAACAATATTCCATTCTTCCAACATTCCATTATTCCTTTAGGTTTAGACCATGTCTTCAGTGATCGCTGAAACGATTGAGATCATCAAAGAGAAATCTCCGGGCCCGCTCGAGGAGGTAAGACTCGAGGACCTGGCCATAGGGGTTTTCTTTACGGGCGTGAAGCTATCCACCGGCCACGGGGGATGTGCCTTCACGCCCATCAGCGAGATTCCCGAAGCGGTCTGCTGTCCGACCTCAGCCGCCCGCATGCCTCCAGCTGGCAATCTGGAGGGAAAGCCTATCTCTGAAATTCTTAATTATTCACTCGATCCCAATGTCCTCAAGAGCGCCATTGGCATTGCCACCCTCAACGGGCTTTCTCAGTGGATAATCGAATCGGGTAACGAAAGAGAATATGAAGTGGTCAAAGACAGGGATGGCTTTGACCTCCTCGACATCCAAACCCATGAGACAGTCTCTCTGGTCGGGGCGTTTACCCCTTATATCAAGAGGCTGAAGGCAATGGGAAACCCTTTCTATATCATTGAAAAGAACCGGCAGACCTTGAGGCCGGACGAGATGAAACATTTTAAACCCGAATCCGAAATGAAAACAGCCATCGAGAATTCGCAGGTGGTCATCATCACCGGGACAGCCATAGTCAATCACACCATCGATGCGACGCTTTCATGGACCAACCATGAAAAACGCACAGCCATCATCGGCCCTACCGCCAGCCTCATCCCCGACGCCTTTTTCAGGAGGGGCGTCAATGTGATGGCAGGTGTCCGCATCTTGAATGCAAACCTCATGCTCAACCTTCTGAAACAGGGAGGTTCTGCCTACCATCTGTTAAAGGAATGCTCCGAAAAAATAGCCTTTGTGGGGTAATCCCCTCCCCCTTCACACTTCTCCCACACCTGAAAATTTTCGTTGCCTCCAATCATAAGGAATTTTTCCGTTTTGACTTAAGTCAAAGAAAATTGGCTCACATTATCACATAGTAATATAAAGCGGAATAATTCCTTGCCGGGCAATGGAGGAGGGTTCAATCTAACTTATCACATCGGAGCTGTGTCGTAATCACTATTTTGTCACCCTGAATTTATTTCAGAGTCCCGTCATGGGTTGAATTCATTAGATTCTGAACCAAGTCGGTACGACTCGAAACCGAGTTCAGGATGACCGTTTGGGGGAATGACCTCATTACGACACAGCTTCCCATTGAAAGGAGGCCATAAGGATGTCTATTCGACAGTATCAAAGATGGTTTTTGTGTATATCAATATTGCTCTTAGGGGTAACGATCACATACGCAAACGATGGAGCGGCCAAGCCCGGTACGCGCGCTGTGCTAGAAGTTGAATATCTCATTGACGCCAAAGGTCATCAAGGGAATGTGAAGAAGGATACGGTTGAGCGTGAATGGCGAGTGAAACGCACCGTAAAGGCACAGACTACACTTGAAGCACAACCGCTTCAACGTGCCGGGATCAGCGATCCTGCCGTGGGGAAACAGATGGAATCACAGAGCAAAAACATCGGGAGTAAGGCCGATGCCATGAAAGCTGAGCATGGAGAGACACTGGAAATGCTTGCAAAGGAAGCGGAAAAGTGTGGTGGCGATGAAGCCTGCCTCGCACGTGTAGCACAAAAAATGAGCAAGCGGTCTGATATGGGTGAAATCATGAACAAATCAGGGGCCATGGCCCAGCAAGGAAATGCGATGGTTTCACAGGCGCCATCTCGTTTTCAACCCTGGATACCATTATCAGACCGTGCACGCAAGCAAAATCCTTCATCCCAATACACCTATCATGTAGATGAATGGTCAAAGAAACTCTATTATGATCCAGGCTGCGGCAAAACCAATAACATCTGCACCTTCACGCGCAAACGAACTGGCAGTGGCACCGATACAATGCCAATCTTCTCAAGCGTTGAAGTGGATACGGTTAAGCACTTAATCAGCGTTGACCTTGGTCTGCCGTTACATCAGTTGCAGATGGCCGAGGAATCAACAGGCCCTGATAAAGGCCCTCAGGCCAATAAAATAACCAGGCAGTTGGTAACCTCTGCATCTGATGTCGGCAGCAATACACTGAAACTGACCGGCCTACCCCTGAAAGGTTCCTACCGCAACCAGACAGGAGAGAAGATGGTGATGCTCAAAAACGGTGTAGATGATTACCCTGGCCCGATTCAGTTGACGGTTAGATGGCGTTTCACAGTGCAGTAATTTCAGATCTTCGGATTAACTCCGGAACAGAGTGAGTATGGGATTAGATTTCAACATTATAACAGAATGAGGTGGGTCAAATGAGTCCTGAAAAGATTGAAGAAGCGATATTAACCTCTGCTGTCAATGGTTATCTCCCCTGCCCTGTTGCCTTGAGATTATCATTGGATCTCAACGTAGAATCCAAGATGGTGGGAGAAACGATTAATAAGTTGGGGGTGAAATTAACGGACTGTATGCTTGGCTGTTTCAAGATAAAAAAATCACAACACGAAGATCTTGATCATAAACTCTTTAGCCAGGAGGTCATGAAAGCCATACAAAGCTCACTGGTGGACAACCATCTTCCCTGCAAGGTGGCCCACGATTTAGGCAGAAAGACCAAGATTGGTTTGAGAGAAATCGGTGACGCTGCCACTAAGATGAAAATAAAGATTAGCGATTGCCAGTTAGGCTGCTTTTAAAAAGGGGCAGGTTCCTGGAGTTCCACCTACCCTCTTCGGTACAAATTAAGGACACTTCCCAATTTTTACAATTTTAAATTTGAAATTTGCAATTTAAAATAGGTTCAAACTACATTTTATTCTTTAATTCCAGGGCTTCATTGATCAGGTCTGTCACCTGATCGAAGTTGAAGGGTTTGGAGATGATCAGGTCGATCCCGCTTTCGCCCATCTTGCCCCGATCCAGTTCCATCCCCCAGCCCGTGATCATAATCACGGGGATTGCGGGGTCCAATGCCTTGAGCGCCTTTCCCACCTCCCAGCCTGACATCTTCGGCATCCCGAGATCGGTGAAAACCAGGTCAAAAGGCTGGCCTTTAAAACGCTCTATCCCTACATCCCCATCCTCTGCCACGTCAACCAGATGCCCCTTGGTCCTTAACATGCGTGAGAGGATATCCCGGACAGCCTCCTCGTCATCGATCACAAGAATCCTGGCATGACGAAGGGCTCCCACAGGTTTCTCTACCTTTTCTTTTACCTCTTTGACCTCTTCCCCAAAACCTATAGGCAGATGGATAATGAAGGTGGTTCCTTTTCCGGCTTCACTTTCAACCAGGATCTCCCCTCCATGACGCTTGATGATCCCATAAGAGACACTCATCCCCAGTCCGGAACTGGAAACTCCCTTGGTGGTAAAGAAAGGATCGAAGATTCTCTTCTTCACCTCCTCTGTCATGCCAATACCTGTATCGGTAATCTTCAATTCGACCCATCCTTCGGAATGAGGTTGGGTTGAAAAGGTGATCTGTCCTCCTTGTGGCATCGCATCGACGGCATTAAAGAGTATGTTGGTCAAGACCTCTCTCAGCTCTGAAGGATTTCCCAGAATGGGAGAAACCTCTCCAAGATGCTTGATCAGCTCGATATGGATTCCTTTCTTTTGAGCCTGATCCTTCCAGCGAGGTTCTGTAATGGCCGCCACCTCTTTGACGATATCGTTGAAGAACAGCGGGATGAATTCCCTGTCTCTCCTCTTGCCTGTAAAATCCTGGATGCGACGGACTGTCTCCGCTCCATCCTTGGAAGCCTTTTCAATCGTTTTTAACCGTTCCCGGATCTCATCCGGTCCGTAATGATCAAAGGAATAGAGAAGGAGTTGAATATTTCCAAGGATGGCAGCCAGGACATTATTGAAATCGTGCGCCACGCCGCTGGCCATCTCCCCCATCGCTCTCAATTTCTCAGCCTGGACGATCTGATCCTGAGCCTGTTTTAACTCACTCAGGGTCTTCTTCAAATCGGAGAAGAGTTGTGCATTCTCAATGAAGATGCTCACCTGGCTTGCAAAAGAAGAGAGTGCTTTTAAATCCTCCTCATCAAACCCGTGTATCTCCCTGCTCTCTGTATCCAGAACACCGATCACCTGTTCTCTCACTTTGAGTGGGAAGGCGGCCTCTGACCTGCCCTCTGGAGATCCCAAGATATACCTGGAATCTCTGGATACATCCGGGACATAAAGAGGTTCGCCGGTATTGGCCACCCATCCAACAATCCCATCGATACCGACTCGGAACCTCAAATGCTTCACCTCGTTAATGTCCCGACCGATGACCTGTCGGATATAGAGTTCATTCTTCTCACGATCCCTCAACAGAATACTGCACAGAGGATAACCCCACTGTGCGTTGAGAAGCTCGAGGGCATTGTTGAGTAATTCGTCAAGATCGAGAGTGGAAGAAAGTTTTTTCCCGACCTCGTAAAGGATCGTCAATTGTCTGATCTTGGCTAACGAGTCCTCATAAAGTTGGGCATTACCAATGGCAATGGCTGCCTGCTGGCCGAAAGCAAAAAGGAGGTCGATCTCACTCTGTTGGAAATGTCTCTGGGGATCGATGGTGCCAATCGCCATGACTCCAATGACCATGTCTCTGACGATCAGGGGAACTCCCATGACTTCTTTGAAATGAAGCGAGTCCAGCTCGGTCATCCGATTGGCATGGCCCTCATAATCCTTGTAGAGCACAGGGCCCTTCCTTTTTAATACCTCCCCCACGATGCCCTGCGAGGAAGGTGAAAATTCTTTGCCCATAAAAGATTCCGGTAACCCATCGATGATGACGTTCACATAGGTCTGTTTTCGATTGTCCCAGAGGGCAACCGATCCGCCCTCAACCCTCAAAAGTTCGATGGCGCTCTTTACGATCTTTTGGAGAATCACTTTCAGTTCGAGGCGGGAGGCAATCTCCTGGCTGATCGAGTAAAGCGTCTTCTGCTCTTCGAGTCGCCTGACATTCTCTGTATAAAGGGAAGCCCTCTCCAGAGCGCTGCTGATGATCTGTCCGATCGAATTTAATAAGTTTCGGGTAGAGGGAATAAACTTATCAAATTCCTTTCGAGCAATATTAAGAGTTCCATATATTTTCTCCCTCGTTCTAAGGGGAATGACCGCCAGGGATTTCAAGCCTTCTTCGATGGCAAAAGGAATCGCCTCCGAGTAACCGGGATAGTCTTCGATGAAGAGGGGTTCCCCTGAAAGCGCAACCTTTCCTGTTGCTCCTTCGCCCAACTTCAATCGCTTCATCCCCTTTGAAAAAGCCATTGAAAATCCCTTGTGGGCCACATAGATCAGTTCGTTGGTTCCTTCCTTCAGGAGGTAGATGCCCACCGACTGAATTTCGGTCATCTCTACAATTTTATCCAGGCTCCTGTTGAGAATCTCATCCAGGTCAATCGATTCATTGACAGTCTGGCTGATGGCATTGAGGATCGACAGCTCGCGGTTGAGCCTGATGATCTCCTCTCCTTTATTGCTCTTCTTCTCACGCTTCATATGAGAATTTCTTCCTTCCTTTACCCTGTTAGAAAAAATGCTCTACTCCGTTTCGCGCCTTGCGTTGTCGGGGCTTGAATTCTAACAGGGTTCAATCCACCAGGATCAATCCAAAGATATTCTGTGTCTCTTCTTGGGTTCGCACGACCTGGATGGGAAATCCGTTTTCCCTTGCGGTTTGAAAAACATCCACTCCACAGGCCTCCATCGAAGGCCTTGCCTCGTATCCGTGCTTGCAAGCACTGTTCAAATCGCACTCCTTACAAAGGCGGCAAGGCCCGGAGGTCATACTCCAAGCTTTATAATAGCCTCCGAGAAAAATATCAATCTCAAGTCGAACAACCATCTCATTAAAGTGTTTTGCCACTTCCCTCCTCTTGGGAACATGTGGAATGTGACGGTGAAGCAAAATCGCCTTCTGATAGGAATCGATCACCCTCCGGGTAACCTCGGGCGTAGGGCTATGAGGAGGACAGCAATGGCTTCGTCCGAATCCCGGACATCCGAACTGACATTTCAATCGGACCCATTCGGCTGTCGCAATCGAGCCGGTATTGATCACCTTTGCTCCGTCGATCCCCCTCTCAATAGCAAGTTTGCAATACTCCTCAATGGGCTGCATCATAACTCCGATACCCTCCTTTGCCAACCATTGTGACAAACCTTATATTCGAGTTCATATTCAAAATTCCAATCACCAAATCCCAAGCTCCAAATAAGTTCCATTGGATCAATTTCCAAATAACCAAACTGGAATTTCGGTCATTGAAACTTTGGTTATTATTTGATTATTGGTGCTTGGAGCTTGGTTATTGTCGTCTATTTCCCTGTTCCTCCCAGGTCCCTCATCTCTCTCTGGGCTTCCTCTCTTTCCAGGCTTCCTCTCTCCAGCCAATCGAGGGAGATCTTGTAGTGATGCACGGCGTTCTTATATTCACCCTTTAATTTAAAAAAGTTAGCAAAATAAAAATGGGACAATCCCTTCTGGCCCATTCTTCCGTAAACGGAACCCAGGCTATGGTTAACATCGATCCACTCGGGATAGTTCTTTTTCACCTCCAAGAAGAGCGGCAGGGCCCGAGAAAAATCTCCTTTCTCCTGAAAACACCTGCCCAGGTAATAGACGCTCAATAGATCATCATTCCGGTCATCATTGATCTTAGAGAGTGAGCGAACGGTCTCGAAGTTTTTAATCGCCTGGTCTATCTTCCCAGAAAAAAAAGAGGTGATCCCCAGTTCCCTTAATACATCCCCATCTTTGGGAGCCAGTGAAAGTGCATGATGCAAAACCTCTATCGACTTATCTAATCGTCCTATCTTTCGGTAGGCAAGCCCCAGACCATAATGGGCCTCTACACCCTGCGGGTTGGAATCGACCAGAGATTGAAAGTGATTGATCGCCACATGGGCTTCTCGCTCCTCCACAAACGCCTTGACCTGAATCTTCCGATAAATTCCGGAAGTTTTAAAAGGTCCAGTTGGTTTGGGTCCGGTCTGAAGGAGGTTTTCCATCATAGCAATTCGGTCTCCGATACCCGGGTGGGTTGACAGATAAGTCGGAATTCCTGGCCCTGAGGTGAGACTGTGTTTATAAATTTTATTCATAAAGGCGATGAGTCCATTGGGGTCATAACCCGCCCGGATCATGTATTGAAGACCATTCTGATCAGCTTCAACCTCCATCTCGCGGGTATATTTCAGGGCAAGGGCTTCTGCGGTTGCCATTGCCGTTGCGGCTACCGCCTCGCCCGCTTTTCCGCCTCCTCCTAAAAGCATCCCTGCGATGATGGCTGCCATGGAGGCAATGTTAAGCCTTTTCGACCTCTCGATCATCTGCGCCACATGTCTTGCCATGACATGAGAGATTTCGTGGCTGAGGACTCCTGCGATTTCCTGTTCACTCTCTGTTGAGATTAAAAGCCCGGTCGTCACAAAGATGTGGCCTCCTGGAATGGCATAGGCATTGGGGTCTCTTCCAACGATTAAATAGAATTTGAAATCAAAAGGAGTTGAACCCACCTGAGCAACAAGAGATTGACCGATCGTGTTGATAAAGTTCTGCAAGGTCAGGTCCCTTACCCAATCGACCTTCTTCTCCATTTCGAATAGGATCTTCTTCCCTAACTTCTTCTCCTCTTCGATGGTCATCGCCCCTGAGATGGTTGCAAAATGAATGAAGAAGAAGCAGAGGAAAAGAGAGGTAACCCAAATGATGTTTTTTATTCGAGGGGACATCTTCCTGTTTTTTTGAAATCTTGTTTGGGTGGGGTTAATCTTAACATGTTCTCTATTCTCAGACAATAAAAAAACCCTATATATCCTCTCCATTTGGGTGGGGTTTGGATGGTGGGAGTAAGAGGATATATAGGGCTATAAATTCTTTAGTTAAGCGCTATCCGCTATGCTCGAAGCTCTTAACTTCTATTAATGTTGCAAACAAGGATGATAAAGAGTCACTCCTCCGATTTTTTCAGCCTTCCACGTGAACCAGCTAAAACTTTTTTTCAAAAATTTTCCTTCTTTCCTGATGACTCTTTTCTTTCCCCTTTTTTTCGGATAAGGCCCGTATCGATCCCAGATATTCTCTTTCATAAGCCTTCACCCCCCTTTTGTTTCTTCCTTAACCCCTCCCTACCCCCGATCTAACGCCCCCGTCCCCCCCTCTTAATCTATGAGGGGGATGGGGGGAGTTATAAACAAGAGGAAGTGAGGTGGGGCCAGGTTACATTCCTTTCCAGTTCTTAATCGATTCATTCATGTCCTGAATGGCGCCGTAAACCCGTTTAACGCTCAGCGGTTCCCTCTTCTCCCTGTGCATTGGATAGACTCTGCCACCGCCTGAATTTCTCGTCTCGTCGAAATCCTTCAGCTCCCGCTCTTGTTCAGCTTTGATCTTCTCCAGTTCCAGACCATGTTCCAATTCCATCTCATGTTCGGTCAGGTTCCCATCGATCCAGGCCCAGCTCATGGGATAGACATCCGGGTTAAAAATGACGGAGTAAAAATGCCAGACCAGAATGGTCAGGGTCGCAAGGATGGCCTCGTAAAAATGGATGGCTCGGGCTACATCAAAGGTCCACATCGGAAAGAAGAAAAGCCATTCTTCCTTGAACCAGAGGATGAAGCCGGTAACGGTCATCACGATGGTCCCCCAGATCAACCCTAAATATTCGAGCTTTTCACGGAAATTGAATCGCCCCATCTTGATCACTTTGGCGGGACGGTTGATAAAGAGGTTATTTTTAAGCGTCTCCCAGAGGTCTTTGGCATCCTTGAGCACGGGAATCATATCGATCGCAATCCTTCTCCCCCTCGCTGTAAACGCCAGATACAGAAGGTGATATCCTCCCAGGGTAACGGTAGCGATTCCGGAGAGCCGATGGAGAAACCCTCTGAAAGTCATGCCCAGCGGAACATCCGTAATAGGAGAAGCCCAGAAGGCTTCCGGATATTTCAAAGCGAAACCGGTGATCACCAGAATCGTAAAGTTGATGGCAAGATTGATGTGTTGAATTCTTTCATTCAATGTCATCCTGAGATATTTTTTCGACATAATCTTCGACTCCTTGAGTTAAGGCTTTCGATCGATGGTCTTCCTCAACCAATCCGTGAAATTGAAGAAAGTCAATCCTCCGATGACCGATACGATCAGGATAATGTAAATGACCCTCACCCACCCTACCGCCTTCTCTCCGAAGTCTGTTCCTTTGATGTCAGCAAGGGTATGAATTTTTCCCTTGGCAAAGTTTATGGAGGCTTTGGGGTGACAAACGCCACAGGTCTTCTGAAGATTATCCTTGTGGATCATTGACTTGGGGTCAGAGGAGGAACGGATGTCATGGACGCCATGGCAGCTTGCACAATTGGCTGAAAAAGTATCTCCACCCCGGTAAGAAAGGCCATGGAAGCTATCGTAATAGGATTTGACAGGTTTTGTAGTAAAACGATACTCCTTTGTAATCTGTTCAGCCGCATGACACTGAGGGCAGGTGGTGATGGCGATCTTCCTTTCATGGACCGCTGACTCCGGATCAGTCCTGGGCTTAATCCCATGCGTTCCATGACAGGTCGTACAGGTCGGATGATTGGGCCTCCCCCTGAAAAGCCCCACCCCATGGACGCTTTCACTAAACTGCTTACCTTCTTCGGAATGGCAGGCTCCGCAGGTCTGAATCAGATTGGTTCGATACGTCGCTGATTTCGGGTCGGTAAGAGGGATCACATAATGGTGTCCGTGACACTCTTTGCAGGAGATCTCCGCTTTTATACTATGGACACTTGTTTTATATTTTGTCTCCGACTCTTCGTGGCATGTCCCGCAATCCACCTTACGGTCAGCCTTCTTGACCCCTTTTGAAGCATGGGAGTCATCGAGGATCCGAGTGTGACAATCGGTGCAGGCAACATTCCCATGAACCGATTTCTTGAACTGATCTTCCGAGACAAAGAGAGAAACTTTGTTTCCCCGGTCATCTTTTTTAGATAGATTTTTATCCTGATGACAGCTGAGGCACTTTGAGTTATCGCCCCAGGCTGTTTCTCCAATGATCCCGTAAACCAATAAAAGAGAAAAGAGTCCTAAGGGGACGATCCATAACTTTTTCTTTGTCCACATCATGCTGGAACCCTCCCTGGAATTAGAAACGGAAAAAAACCTTCCTTCACATTCTCCCTCTCAATCTTCTCGAAAGCACATCCGATGGCTGACTTAACCTCCTCCAGATCCACCGGCTTCATGGCTTGATAAAATATCCCTGCTCCTCTAAGGCGTTTGACCAGACCGAGAGAAACTTCTGATGAAATAACAATGACCTGAGTTTTTTCGCTGATATTCCTGAACAGCGGAACCAGGTCAAACGCCTTTACCCCCTCTATCTCATCCTCCAGCAGGACAACAGGGGTATGTCCTTTTCTAATCTTCCGGATCATCTCGCTCACGCGATTGGCCGTCTCCACCTTATATCCAATATCGTGTAAAAAAGTCGAGAGCGAACTGACTAACATATGATCCTGATAACCGATGAGGATTGTTTTTGATTTCATTGGTTTCTCTCATTCAACCCTGAATACATCCTTTCCGATTGAATTCAGGTGAACCTGATCTCCTGGAGGCTAACCCTTCGTTTAGGTTGCCTCAACAGGCACTTCGTTCCGCCTCGTTGATACAAAACTTGTTCCGATGAAGGAGGATAAAAGGATCCCTGCTGGAATGAGCTGGGCTAAAACGATAATGATCCCAAAAGTGAGAAAGAACCAAATCCCCACGAGCCCAATTCCTCTGATCCCTCCTGCATAGGCAATCCCCAATGAAAAGACGGAAATCGCCGTCACCAGGATAAAACTTAATAGGATTAGAATCTGTTTCAACTTTTTACTCATTCTTTGCTCCGATACTAATTTCATCTTTCTAAACAAATTCTTAACTCTTATTTTAAAATTATCTCTTTGCTGGTGCTGGTTCATATCCGGGAAGGCTCACTTTTTCTTCAGCGGCTCCCTTTTCCGGTGCCTTCTTCTTCGCGATCAGACCTGTCGTCGTTCCTATGAAAGTGAAAAAGAGAATGGCGGCAGGGATCAATTGAAGCAGAACGATAATAGCTCCAATGATGACAAAAACCCAGAGAGCTACTCCCGCATCCTTCATGCTAATTGATCTTGCGTACGCCGGCGTGGAAATGAGACTTAAAAGCCCAACCATTAAAACAGCGGAGAAAACTTTGAAACGTTTTACCATCCTAACCCCCCCTTTCAGTTAAGTCAGCTTTAAAGACTGCATTTCGTATGCCAACGTTAAACCTCATTTTTTATTTTCTCTAATGATTTGATTTTATTTATTTTTTATTAAATCTAAAAAAATTTAAAAAAGCTAAATGTATATTTTTTATATTCATTTTTAAACAAAAAGATTGAACAAAAATTCACTAATTATAAGAAATAATTGATTTTCCAGAAAAATATTTATTTTATACTTTTTAGCTTTTAAAAACCTAATGTGCGCGCAAGTATGGAGAAAGCAATGATGGGAATCAACCAGCAGAAAAATGCTATTATAAAACAAAGGCTTACGTCATCTGTTTCAATTTTTTTAATCTCTCCGTACTTTACAATTAGAATTAAACCAAGGGCACCAATCCCTACCACAACAATCGACCAACCCACAATCAGCCATTTAAAAAAATCTGACACTATGCTTCACTCTTTCTTGGAATATTTGAATGATGGTAAAAATTGCAGATTTCAGATTTTAGGTTTCAAATTGAAGAGGTCCAATTTTAAATTTGAAATTTGCAATTTGAAATTAAATACCCAGTCTTCCATTATTCCACCGTTCCTTTTTTATTCGTCTCTTGCCCGTAGGCCATACTTTCTCATCAGAGCTTGAAAATTTGGCCGAAGCATCCCCACTTCTTCAGCAGCTTTCGTCACATTCCATTCATTCCGGTCCAGGGCCTTGATGACAAATGCCTTCTCAATATCTTCTACAGCCTTTTCTCTGAGCTGCTTTTTAATTTCCTTTAACTCATCACTGGTCGCCGGAATCGGGCTCTCCTTTGCCTCTCTCTCCTGCTGCCCGGGCAGGATGAGATGTTCAACCCGGACCATTTCTTCATCGATCATCACAACCGTCCGCTGAATCACATTCTCCAGCTCCCTCACATTGCCAGGCCATGGATATTTGATCAGTCTCTCCATCGCTTCGGGGGTAAACCCCTTGATCGTCTTGCCTATCTCCTCAGAATATTTTTTTAGAAAATGGACTGATAAATTCGGGATATCATCCTGACGGTCCTTAAGGGCAGGAAGATGGATGGGGACGATGTTCAAACGGTAATAAAGATCTTCCCGGAAGGTCTCTTCTTTGATCATCTTTTCCAAGTCCTTATTGGTCGCAGCGATGAGCCGGATGTCAACCTTTTTAGCCTTTGTACCTCCCACAGGCGTAAACTCTCTCTCCTGCAATACCCTCAGGAGTTTTGCCTGAATGGAGAGGCTGATATTCCCGATTTCGTCAAGGAAGACGGTTCCCCCATTCGCAACTTCGAAGAGTCCTGGCTTGGTCGTCACAGCGCCGGTGAAGGACCCTCGGATATGACCAAAGAGCTCGCTTTCCAGAAGATTTTCGGACAGGACCGCACAATCAACGGTCACAAATTGCTTGTCCCTTCTTGGACTGTTGAAATGAATCGCCCGAGCAATGAGCTCCTTGCCTGTCCCGCTCTGCCCATTAATCAGGACCGTGCTGTCGGTAGGAGCCACTTTTGCGATGACCCGGTAGGTCTCCTGCATCCTTTTGCTCTTCCCGACGATGTTATGAAATCCGTATTTCTCACTTAACTCCTGCCGCAGGTAGATATTCTCCAGAAGGAGATTCTTCTGGTCAATCGCTTTTTTCACAACGATGGAAACTTCGTCAGGAGTGAACGGCTTGGGGATATAGTCAAAGGCCCCCAACTTCATCGCCTCCACTGCGGTCTCCACCGTGGAAAAACCGGTGATCATGATCACAAACGTGTCCGGATACTCTTTGCGCATCGTCCTGAGGACTTCCATGCCATCCATCCCCGGCATTTTAAGGTCGGTGATGACAATATCAAAAGGGTTCTCCTTCATCTTCGCAAAAGCTTCTGTCCCGCTTAAAGCAATCTCAACCTCTAAACCTTCCTCTTCGAGAATCCGCTGACAACTCTCGCAGACAATCAGTTCATCATCGATAACTAATATCCTTGGATTGGACGTCATGAATCCCTCCTCCATCCCCATTTTGTCAATCATCTTACAACAAAATAAGAATCTCTTTCAATCTTCTTCACCGGTTGACTTTAACAGGCCCAACTCATCCAGCTTCTTCTCCAGTTCTCTTAAATCCGAGAGGATCGAGTTTCCATTTTTTTTACCCGAGCGGTCCAGATAAAACGCCTGAATGCCCAGAGACTGGGGAACCAGGTAGTCGAATTCATAGTGGTCGCCGACATGGACGATCTCTCCGGGCTCGGCCTCGAGGATTTCACAGATTTGCTGATAAAACTGAGTCGTTTTCTTAACCACCTTAAAATCAGATGTGGCAGAAAAGATGCGATCAAAATATTTTCCCATGCCAGTGACATCCATTTCTATTTCAATGAATTCCCTTCCCGCATTCGAGGTAAGCACTAAAGGATACTTCCCTTTCAAACGCCCCAGAATGAGAGGGGCATCCTGAAAAGCACTGATCTTATCAGCATACCGTCCCATCAATGTCTTCCATGTCTCATCGAATTGAAAGAGCCTGAACCAATACTTAATGTCATACCACTCAATCGCCCCTTCCCCGACCTTTTGGTATTCCCCCACGACCAGAGCCTTGGCTTCATCGAAAGAAAGACCTGTTTTATGAGCGTACAATTTAGGAATTCCATAGAGCCACACCCAGTCTGTGAACTCAGGATCAACCAGCGTCCCATCCATATCAAATGAAATGATTTTAGGCATCTGTAAACCCACTAAATTCGAAATCCGAATATCGAAACCCGAAACAAATCCAAATGTTCAAAATCCAAATGTCTTAAAATATTTTGTTTTGAACATTTACGATTCGGTCATTTGATATTGTTTCGAAATTCGCCACGGTACGGGCGGTCGAACCGACCGGATTTCGTGCTTCGTATTTAAATTCTTTCTATCAACACATCTCCGGCATCTCGAATCTCTTTTTCCAGATCAACGATCACGATGGTACGGATCGGCAGATACGCCTGTGAAGTGAAGATGGTAATACACCTTTTCTGAAACATCAATGAAGGTGCCTGAGGTTGATGGGACCGCACGAGTATGTTTTTCTGGTACCTTTCCATCAACCGATTAAAATAACCCCCTCCGAACCGGGGCCTGCCCCACAGATCTCCCAGGAGATCTCCATCACTTTCAACGAAGTCCCCCCAGACAATCCTATCCCAATCTGAATCTCCTGTTTCGATCCGATTGATCTCCTCCAGAGAATTCAATTCAGGGAGCGCACCGTGAAGAGCCATGATGCCATTGGCTGAAGTTGCGCATAAAGGTAATCTTGAAAAAACCCGTCCATACCTTGCCCTCTCATCAGCTAAGAGGGAATCCCAGAAATCGGCAGGGCGTAACTCCTTAACCATATGCCCCTCATGATTTCCAGAAAGGAGAAAAACTTCTTCAGGATGTTCGATCTTCATGCGAAGCAAATAATTGATATTCCCTTCGGAATCATCCCCGCGATCCACATAATCGCCCAGAAAGACGATCCGGTAAGGTTTTTTTAGGTAATAACGAAGGACCTGTTCGGAAGCTTCAAGATCTCCGTGCGTATCTCCCACAAAGACAACTTTCCCATGAGGAGGAAGATCAATCAACCTGGGTTGTTGAGCCAAAATGTTTTCTGCTTCCTGAAGTAGAGTTTTCGGATCCATGCTATCCCGGTACCACCTTCACATAAACCTGTCGATTCCTCGGTCCGTCGAATTCACAGAAGAAGATTCCCTGCCACGTTCCAAGCAGGAGTTTACCGGATTCGATGAATAGGGTTTGGGAACAACCCACAAGACTCGATTTGATATGGGCTGCTGAATTTCCTTCGGAGTGCTGATACTGATCCTCAAACGGAACAATCTGATTGAGCTCCATCAGAATATCTCGGGGGACGCTTGGATCGGCATTTTCATTGATCGTCACCGCCGCCGTGGTGTGGGGAGTATAGATCACACAGAGGCCATCGTTGACACCCCCCTTTTGGACAACCTCCAGAACCAGCCGGGTGATGTCAACCAACTCCGTCTGCTTTGAACTCCTGACCTGAAGGGTCTGGATCATCTCTTCCCCTCCTTTTTGATATGACACTAAATGATCCATTCTCATATCACATCCCAATGATAATCTCAATAAATTCCCAAACCATAGATCACTATGTGTTAGCCAGATCACCCCCCATTTAAAGGTTTTATTTGATTTTCCCTCCCCGATTTGATATTCTCTTAGCTAATTTGAGGTTTTCCTTAATTTCACAATGGTTGGCAAGGGAAGGGTGCAGTGGAAGAAAGAGACCGAAATCTAATTTTGGAGTTTAAAAAGCGTTTGCCACCAGATGTAACATCCCATATTCGCAAGGTTATCGCTTTTGGTTCTCGGGTTCGAGGCCAGGGGGACGAGGACTCTGACCTCGATTTGTTGGTTTTAATAGATCGGAAGGCTACTGGACTGGAAAGCAAAATAGAGGATATTGCCTACCAGGTCATGTGGGATCATGACTTTAAACCTATCATTTCGATCAAGCTCATAACAGAAGGCGGCTATCGTAATTCCTTAGCAGAAGGGTTCTCCTTCTATGAAAACATTGAGCGAGAAGGAGTTCCGCTTTGAAAAAGGAAGTCCAAAAACTTCTTGAGAAAGCGGATCATGCACTGGAAGTAGCCGAATCCCTTTTAAAACAGGGTTTTGCTCAAGATGCTGCGAGCAAGCTTTATTATGCGATGTTCTACGCAACCCAAGCCCTGCTCAAATCAGAAGGCATAGACGTAGTGAAACATTCTGCTGTTGAATCTGCCCTCGGTTACCATTTTGCTAAGACAGGCAGGATTGAGCCAAAGTATCATCGCATGCTGATCAATGCCAGAAAGGTGAGGGAGATTGTAGATTATGATATTCAAGAAGAAATCATTGAACCCACAGAGATATTGAAATCAGAAGACGGAAAAGAATTCGTAGCTGTAATGAAGGCAATGATATTGAAAACGTGAGAAGGTACCCCTGCAAAAGGTGGATGAATGCATGAATAAAAGGTTGATTGAAACCCCATTTTCCTCCAAGAGAACGGGGTTTTTTATTTGATTCACAAAATTCCCCTACTGATTCCCCCTTCCCCTCCAATGAAAAAGGATCAGGGTGAGGGTGGGGAAAATACTGACCGTTTACTCATCCGAAAATGATAACTGGGACCAAACATCGAAAAACTCCTGAAGAAGAGGAGCTTAGCAAAAAATTGACTGAGCTCGAGGAACTCGAATCGGAACTAATCCAGAGTGAATTAGATTTGGCAACACTTCATGTTGAATTGCGGACTTTTGAAATACGATACCTCCGCATTATCGGAGCTCGTTATGTAGAGTTAGATGAGATTAATGCACAAATAGCTGAGTTTCAGGCTCGGTTAAAACCTAAAAACAAAAATTTTAAAGAAATGGCCGAAGAGGCCCGCACCAAGGCTAATGAATCTGCGAAGGCTGCAGATATTGAAAAAAGGCCTCTGGAACGTGAAAGGTTCACACCATCAGAAGATCTAAAGAAGCTCTATCGTGAAGTGGCTAAAAGTGTTCACCCTGATCTTGCCAATGATGAGGAAGATAGGGGGCGTCGACAGCGGTTAATGGCAGAAGCAAATCAGGCTTACGAAGAAGGCGATGAGGCCCTCCTGGAGGCGATTCTCCGTGAATGGGAAACGAGTCCAGAATCTGTCAAAGGTGAAGGTGTTGGGGCAGACCTTGTCCGGGTTATCCGTAAGATCACTCAAGTCAAAGAACGATTAAAAGTAATTGAAGTCGAAATCGACCAACTGAAAGACTCCGATCTTTACCAACTAAAGGTGAAAGTGGAAGAAGCTGAAGATGAAGATAGAGACTTGTTGGAAGAGATGGCTATGCATTTAGACGAACAGATTGTTCTTGCCAGACAAGAACTGAAAAAAATGAAGGCTAAAAAGAGACGGAAGTTATGAGCAGTGATATAGATAAAAAGAAAAGAAGTTTAATCTATTCAGATAAAAGAGAAATCATAGAATATTCTTCTAACCTTATCAGAAGAGGATTAGAATTAGTTAGAGACATTAATCAGGTTGATTCAAATGATGCTGTTGCCTATTACAATCGGGGGTTTGCCCATTTGGAACAAGGTCAATATGAACTGGCGATTTCGGATTTCACAAAGGCGATCGAGATAAACCCGGGGTATGCTGAAGCCTACTTCTTTCGTGGGCTTGCCTATGGAATGAAAGGTCAGCACGATCAAGCGATCTCAGATTACACGAAGGCTCTTGAGATAAACCCAAGGTATGCTGAGGCCTACTTCTTTCGGGGGCTTGTCTATTGGGATAAAGGTCAATACGATCAGGCAATCTCTGATTACACGAAGGCTATCGAGATAAACCCGGGGTATGCTGAAGCCTATAACAATCGGGGGGCTGCCTATAAGAAAAAAGGTCAATATGAACTGGCGATCTCTGATTTCACAAAGGTTATTGAGATAAACCCGGGGTATGCTGCAGCCTATAACAATCGGGGGCTTGTCTATTGGGATAAAGGTCAATACGACCAGGCGATCTCTGATTACACGAAGGCTATCGAGATAAACCCGGGGTATGCTGCAGCCTATAACAATCGGGGGCTTGTCTATTGGGATAAAGGTCAATACGACCAGGCGATCTCTGATTTCACAAAGGCTATTGAGATAAACCCAGGGGATGCTGCAGCCTATAACAATCGGGGGGGTACCTATGGGGAGAGAGGTCAATACGATCAGGCGATCTCTGATTTCACAAAGGCTATTGAGATAAACCCAGGGGATGCTGAAGCTTACTACAATCGGGGGATAACCTTTGGGGAGAGAGGTCAAAACGATCAGGCGATCTCTGATTACACGAAGGCTATCGAGATAAACCCGGGGGATGCTAAAGCTTACTACAATCGGGGGATAACCTTTGGGGAGAGAGGTCAAAACGATCAGGCAATCTCTGATTACACGAAGGCTATCGAGATAAACCCGGGGTATGCTGCAGCCTATAACAATCGGGGGCTTGTCTATTGGGATAAAGGTCAATACGACCAGGCGATCTCTGATTTCACAAAGGCTATTGAGATAAACCCAGGGGATGCTGCAGCCTATAACAATCGGGGGGGTACCTATGGGGAGAGAGGTCAATACGATCAGGCGATCTCTGATTTCACAAAGGCTACCGAGATAAACCCGCGGGATGCTAAAGCTTACTACAATCGGGGGATAACCTTTAGGGAGAGAGGTCAAAACGATCAGGCAATCTCTGATTACACGAAGGCTATCGAGATAAACCCGGGGTATGCTGAAGCTTACTACAATCGGGGGAATACCTTTGGGGAGAGAGGTCAAAACGATCAGGCAATCTCTGATTACACGAAGGCTATCGAGATAAACCCGGGGGATGCTGCAGCATATAACAATCGGGGGCTTGTCTATGGAATGAAAGGTCAGCACGATCAGGCGATCTCTGATTTCACAAAGGCTACCGAGATAAACCCGCGGGATGCTAAAGCTTACTACAATCGGGGGAAAACCTATGGGGAGAGAGGTCAATACGATCAGGCGATCTCTGACTACACGAAGGCTATCGAGATAAACCCAAGGTATGCTGGAGCTTACAATCTTCGGGGTTTTATTTATTACTTTAAAGGAGAATATGAAAAATCTTTGAAGGATGTTAAAAAAGCACAAAGCTTAGGTTGCCAAATTTCTCCTCGGCTCCTTGAAGCACTCCGTAAGGCTTTGGGAGGAAAAAAGTAGATAAAAAAGCAATCAAAGGCAGATGATATGAACAGAAAGACCGAGCAAAAGGAAAACTTGTCCCCTTGGACAAATCATAAATGCAAATACAAACATATAATTTAACTATGCGACTAAAGTCTTGAACTGAGCTCAATACACAGGAGGTGATTTAAATGGATAAGGCCGAAAAAATTTATGAAAAAGGTCCAGGGTTCCTGAGAGATACTTTCCAATATATTTTCCCCGGCTGCCTCTTTTTATCATTATCATTTTTATTATTAATTTATTTTATTAATTGGGGGGAATTTAGAAAGGAGTTTATCTGTTTATTTAAGAATAATGCACCGAACATAGCATCTTTCATATTAGTGCTCTTTCTTTTCTTTCTGATATTTGGTTATTTATTGGGTGTTTTGTTCATGGAGGTTGGAGATATTTTAAATTGTTGTATAAAATACCGTTTGAGAAAAAAAACCTTTAAAGACGAAATGAAAATCGGGATTAATTCCCCTTTTATTCTTCTATATTATATTGAAAGATACAACTTATTGTCCTACACAAAGAGGAATATTGCCATCTCTTTTTTCTTCCTTTCGATTCTCTCAATTTGTTTTTATATTTCTCTTCCGTCCAAGTGTGGGTTTATTTATACTGCGATTATTGCGGCAATTTTATTTTTTCTTTTTATTTGGTTTGCCCATCGAGCTTATAAAGATTTCATTGAACGGATTGATGCTGCCTTGGAGATGCTTGAGTGCTTCAGTAAAAGGGAAAAATGAACTATTTTGCCTATGGTTCTAATATGAATTTGGACCAAATGAGGTATAGGTGTCCAGGAGCTAAAAAGATCGGAAATGGACACCTGAATAGTTACGAAATATGTTTTCCCAGAAAGAGTTCTTCTCGCCAAGGGAAGGGGGTTGCCAGTATTTGTGAAAAGGCGAGTTCTTATGTTGAAGGAGTAGTATTTGAACTTACAAGTGCAGATTGGAATAGCCTCGATAGATATGAGGATGTTCCGGACAGTTATACTAGAAAATTGGTAATTGTTTCAATGAATGATGGGAAGGAAATTGAAGCGGAGACCTATACTGCTATCCCCATGGAAGGTTATCCTTTCAAACCTTCAAAGCCATACATGGACCTTATAATCCATGGTGCAGAAGAGAATGGGTTATCAAGAGATTACATCGAGAAACTTAAAAATATTGAATTTGAGTAAGAATAAAGGATATTGTGGTTTCTGTAGGTTTAAAATCTTTCCATCTACCTGAATTTTCATATTAAAAAGTAATGAGTTAATTTTTACTAAAAAGGAAACAGAATGAAGGCGGTTTTTCGGATGTGGGGGAACACTCGGATGATTATTCTGGTGGCGGTCTGTGCAGCCATCTATGCAGCCGCACTCATCGCTTTCAAGACAGCTATCCCTTTAGTTCCCGGAATCACTGAAGTGCGTATTGCCAATATCTTTCCCATGGTCTTTGGACTTCTCTTCGGTCCAGCAGGCGCCTGGGGCATAGCCATTGGGAACCTCATCGGAGACCTTTTTGGCGGAACCTTTGGACCCGGTTCCATCCCAGGGTTTATCGGTAACTTCCTCTTGGGTTACCTGCCCTTTGCCATGTGGATGACTCTTTTGCCCATCACGCAAAGATCAAGGGAATGGAGGCCCGGAAATCTCTTTTGCTGGATCAATTACATTCTCATCGCCTTCATTTCAAGTGCAGCCTGTGGTGTTGTGATCGCCGCCGGGATCGATGCTCTTGGAATCGTTCCCTACACCGTGCTATCAAAAATCATCACCCTCAATAACACCATCGCCAGTTTAATCGGGGTTGTTCTCCTGACCTCTGTATTTGGTGTTGTCAGAGATCAGTTCGGACTCTTCTGGGCAGAGATCATGGAAGAAACAACCATCGGTCGACCGATTACTGGAATCTTCGGCGCCTGGCTGGTTACCATCGCTTCGCTTATCGGCATTTTGGGGGAAATGTTGGTTGACCTCCCTGCTGCCACGATTGGCTGGATGGCAACCCTGGCAATTATCATCGGAAGCTTCCTTCTTTGAAGGCTTGTGATAGAAAACTGGACAGCAATCTGAAATTTCAATATTTAAGTTAAAAACCAGGAGGGCAAATCCTAAACTCGAAATTCTAAACTCTAAACAAACCTAAAATTCAAAACTCTGAACCCAAAACTAAATTTTTTAAAATTCCAATTTTGAATTTTGAGTTTATTTAGGATTTAGTGTTTTGGATTTAGAGTTTGGGGCTTGGGCATCATCCAATGCGTCCTTTTCTTTCCATCCAGGACCTTAGTTTCACCTATCGCGGGAGTGACCGGCCTGCCTTAAAGAATATCAATATTGACATAGAAGAACCGGCCTTTATCGTGTTGATGGGCCATGGAGGATCAGGCAAATCAACGCTCTGCTGTTCACTCAATTCCCTCATCCCCAGATTCTTTCGCGGCGAATACCAGGGTCGTGTTCTCGTTAAAGGGAAGGAGGTTTCCCGTCACACTGTCCCTGAAATGTCACACCATGTGGGCATGGTCCTTCAGGATTTCGAATCTCAACTTTTTTCCACAAATGTCGAACTCGAAATGGCTTTCGGACCGGAAAACCACTGTCTTCCCCGGCAGGAAATCGGACGCCGCATCGAACAGTATTTGGCCTTTGTCGGTTTAAAACCTTTTCGACATCGTGAACCGGCCTCTCTTTCCGGAGGTCAGAAACAGAGGCTTGCCATTGGTTCGGTCTTATCCCTGGAACCGGAAATCCTTGTGATGGATGAACCCGCCACTGACCTCGACCCTGTAGGTCGGGAAGAGGTTCTTTCACTGGCAGATAAGTTTCGTCAGGAAAACCGAATCCTTCTCATGGTTGACCAAGAGCCAGAAACAGGACTCTCTGCAGATCAGATCTGGCTGATGCGAGAGGGGGAAGTGGTGACAAGAGGAAGTCCCGAAGAGATTCTCCCGGATCTTTCCAGACTCAAATCCTGTGGGATTAAACCTCTTCCGACAATAGAACTTTTTGAGAGAATGGGGTGGTCAGGTCGACCTCTGACTGTTGAATCGGCCATCAGCCTTATAGAGAAACGCCATCTCATCAGACAACGTAGACTTTTTCCCACGCCCCTTTCTCTGGAGGGCTCAATATCTTCTCCAATCCTGAGTGTAGAGGCATTAAGATTTATCTATCCACAATTTCAAACCGAAGCGCTTCGCGATATCAATCTGTCTATAAATGAAGGGGAGTTTGTTGCCCTCCTCGGGCAGAATGGGTCCGGAAAGACAACTCTCGCCAAACATTTTAATGGATTGCTAAAGCCCTCTTCGGGCCGCGTTTCGGTGCAGGGCAAATCCATTGCCGGCTACAGTCATCGAGAGCTTGCGCGGTTGGTGGGATATGTTTTTCAGAATCCCGATCATCAGATTTTTGCCAGAACAGTCCGGGAGGAAGTAGGCTTTGGTTTGAAAGCACTTGGTGAAAACCCACTGACCATTAGCAAACGGGTTGCCGATGCCCTGGAGCCCGTGGAACTTCAAGGATTTGAAGAGAAGAACCCTTTTGCCCTGACAAGGGGTGAACGTCAGCGCATTGCCGTTGCTTCTGTCCTGGCCACTCAACCCCGGGCGATCATTCTCGATGAACCTACGACCGGTCTCGACTATACTCAACAAAAAAATATGATGGAGATGTTAAGACATCTGAACCAGCGGGGACACACGATTGTCATCATCACCCATTCGATGTGGGTTGCAGCGGAATATGCTACACGGACCATCGTGATGAAAGATGGACTTATCCTTGCGGATGGGCGTACCCGGGATATTTTCGCCAACGAAGTCAGGCTGGATCAAGCATCGTTGCGTCCCCCTTCGATCGTGCGATTGAGTAACTGGCTGGGCACACAAGCTCTCACCGTAGAGCAGATGGTGGATGAACTACGCAAAATTTCAAATTCCAAGCACCAATAACCAAATAAATCCCAATGACCAATGACCAAAATTTTCTTAATTGGAATTTGGTGATTGGTTATTATTTGGAATTTGGGATTTGGGATTTGGTTATTGGAATTTCGAAACTTATTATGAACCTCTTCTTCTATCTCGATAACAATACCTGGCTTCACCGTCTTGACCCGCGAACCAAAATCATCGGGGTCATCCTTCTCTCATGCCTATGCCTCTGTTTCAATCATCCTCTTTATATGGCGACCATCAGCTTGGGTGTGGTCCTGATTGCCGTCTCATCCAGATCGCTCAGAAATCTCTGGTTACTCCGTTTCATCCTTCTCTTCCTCTTCCTATTTAGTTCTATCATGTGGCCCTTTTTTGCTAAAGGACCGACTCCTTTGGGATCATGGGGAATCATTCAGATAAGCAGGGAGTCGTTACTCTATGGTCTCGCCATGGGTCTGCGGCTTTCCACGTTCGTTGCGATCGGATTGATCTTCCTTTCTACGACTCGTAACGAGGAACTGACTAATGGGCTCATCCGTTCGGGAATCCCCTACCCTGTCGCCTTTGCCCTATCCACAGCATTAAGGCTGGTGCCGACCTTTGCAGGCGCTGGTGCAACCATCATCCAGGCACAGATCTCAAGGGGGTTGGACCTGGAGTCTGGTTCCATCTTCAGCCGTTTCAAAAAGTTCATCCCTCAGGCCGTCCCTCTTTTTATCTATGCTATCCGTCACACCCAACTCTTAGCCATCGCCCTTGAATCCAAAGGCTTCAGCCCTGAATCGAAACGAACCTTCTACCATGAACTCAGGATGAGCAGGGTTGATTATCTCACGATGGCCTTACTTCTGTTGTTCCTTGGCCTTGCACTCTATATCCGAATCGGATTAGGATTGGGGGTCATCCTGGCTGGACGGGTTTGAAGGACGGGTTGAAAGAAAAAATCAAAGCGATTATAAATGGGATATGAAATTGGAAGATAACGATTCTCGCTATTTGACTCCCACGGACATCATTGATAGCGATCACAAGATGATAAGAGAATTTGCAATGGAAACGGTGGGCAAATTGACCGATCCCATTGAGATGGCAACGAAACTCTATCTTGCAGTCCGCGATGGCATTCGGTACGACCCTTACTCACCTTTCTACTTGCCCAAACATTACCGTGCCAGTTTTGTGCTGAGGCGGGGAAGAAGCTTCTGCATTCCCAAGGCCTCCCTTCTCTGCGCATTGGCAAGAGCCTGTGGCATCCCTGCCCGGGTGGGACTGGCAACGGTACGGAATCATCTGGCCACCAAACAGCTTATCGATTTTTTAGGTTCCGATCTTTTTATCTCTCATGGTTTTGTGGAACTCTATCTGGGAGGAAAATGGTTAAAAGCCACTCCCGCATTTAACCGGGAACTTTGTTTGAGGCATCATGTCTCCCCCCTTGAGTTCAATGGCCGGGGGGATTCGATCTTCCAGCCCTATAACCTGCAAAATAAAAAATTTATGGAATATCTTGAAATTGAGGGAATCTTTACAGATATCCCTGTCGAACATATTGTGACCGGATGGAAAAAAGCGTATGGTGAGGATCGTGTGAATCGCTGGATCAAAGCATTTGAGGAAGCAGGGGAAGGCAGTCTCTCGAATTTTGAGGCCGAGGATGTGTTAGATGAGTGATGTTTTTAAATCTATTGAAATCCTGCGTAAAAATATGTATGGATAATAATCATACCTGGAGGAAAGAGGAATGGCCCAGAAAAAGGTCTTAGAAATTTTGAAGCTGATCGAATTCCTCAATGAAGAGGTCAAAGAGGTCTCAAAGAGATTAAGCAGAGTGACACCCAAAGAGGTGAGTGAAAAATTGGGGACCCTGGCCCTGATCAGAGAAAAGATCCTCAACCTCCAGGTCGATTTGCCGCAGGAGATCGAGACCAAGCTGTCGCAGATCTATCCTTCCCTCGATAGAATCAAAACCAAACCCTCCTGATTCCAATTTCGGATTTCGGAATAATTAGTCGTATAGTCGATTAGTCTCTTAGTCGAATAGTCAAAGACCATGGGACTACAAGACTATCGGACTATGAGACTATTTTCTCCGAACTCCCAACTCCGAACTCCGAACTACTTAGTAGAAGGCCATGCTGGCGAAGGAGACGACGGATTTGGTTTCCGGAGTATAGGCCTGGCCGTATTTGAGGAGTTTGCCCTCCTTGGCTTCTATCACCTTGAGCAGGGTATAGATGGGGGGCAAACCGCAGACATTCTTTTGATCCCCTTCCTCTGAAATGGAAGTGAAGAATCTCTCTCCGTCCATATCCTCCGCATGTTTTAGCATCTTCCTGTCTTCCTCTTCGAGGATCCTGAGATCGTACTCCCCGATTCCATTCTGGTCCCCGAACTGAAGCCCCATGTGCGCAAGATCTGCACTTGCGAAATAACAGACTCTTCTCCCGAGGGATGATGCAGATGTTTTGACAGCATCGATGAATTGGCGGATAGGAGGAAACTCCATCGGTGAAATCCCTCTCTCAATGGCTTCATGGAATGACCCACTTAGAACAGGAACGATCCTGACAGGAGCGGAATTCGGAAAGAGATACCGGAGAAAGATGCACTGAAACTCAATCGAATGCTCGATCCGATGGGTTACTTCATCCACGAAAAGGTCATAAGGGCATCGAGATTGAATCGCATCGACCATTTCCTGATCCACTTTCAATTGACCAAGGGGAGTGATGAACTCCTTTCGAGTCAGGGAGAAAGGGTTTTTCATCGGAGCATGGGCTGTCCCAAAGATGATAAAACAATCAGGTAAAGAGCTCCGCCCTATTTCCAGATGAGCAAAGGCATAGCAGAACCCTCCTCTCTGAAAATCGATGTGCGGAGCAATCACGCCTTTCAATTGGATCTTCTCTTCATTTTCTGGTAACAGCCCCGGTCCTTCAGGGCCAATAAAATATCCTGAAAGCTGGGCTTTGAGTCGTTCAGGTTCGTTGTCGTAACTCTTTCCGGCAAAGGCTGCTTCTCTAAAGGATGCCCTCTTAAAACCTTCCTCTTTCTGCCTCAAGGCCTCTTCAAATCTTTCCCCTTCGAGAAAAAAGGTCTCGTCAAGTTGATGAACGATCTCCTCAATCTTCTCCGTGAAAAGAAATTCTCCATACCTCCTCATATAGGCGGTCTGGATATCGAGAATGGAATGGCTGCCATCAAAGAGGGAGATGATGAAATAAAGGGGAGGCGGAAGGAAGATCGCTTTTTCGCTAATATTCTGAGGGTCCTGAAGGCAGAGCATGGATTGCCCTGCCATCTGAACAGGAAAGATATTTACACTTCTGATCTTGGGAAAATCCACGCCACTTCCGTGTTCTCATCAGGCGGTAATGGTCAATGACCCGTGCTCTGTCCGCTGTACCTCAGGATGTTTGAGAGCCAGTTCGATCGCTTCATCCATCTTCTGAATAAACTTAAAATTCATCTGATTTCGGATATGCTCCGGAATTTCCTCCAGGTCCTTTTCGTTCTTCTTCGGAAGGATGATGGTCTTGATCCCTGCGCGCATTCCAGCCAGGACTTTCTCCTTGATCCCTCCGACAGGGAGGACGAGTCCCCGCAGGGTAATCTCTCCAGTCAGGGCTACATCATTCCGTACAGGTTTATTCGTCAACAGGGAGGTTAGAGCGATGAACATCGTAATCCCAGCGGAAGGCCCATCCTTTGGAATGGCTCCAGCAGGAACATGGATATGTATGTCATGTTTTGAAAAGAAGTCTTCTTCAATTCCAAGTTCTTTTGCTTTCGATCGCACATAGGCCAGCGCTGCCTGGGCAGACTCTTTCATCACATCGCCCAGCTGCCCGGTCAGGTTCAATCCCTTCTCCCCTCTCATCTTCGTGGCCTCCACAAAGATGATATCCCCTCCGGTCGGCGTCCATGCCAGTCCTGTGGCTACACCCGGCTCTGAGGTCCGATCTGCCACTTCGGGGAAGAATTTGACCGGCCCTAAATATTTATGCAGCGCTTCAGGGTTGACGACCACCTTCTCATGATCATTGCCGGAGGCCACATCTTTGGCGACTCCACGGCAGATGGCGGCAACCTCCCTTTCCAGGTTCCTCACACCTGCTTCACGGGTATAAGAGCTGATGATCACTTGGAGGGCGGCATCCTGAAATTCGATATGCTCCGAAGTCAGCCCGTGTTCAGTGATCTGCTTCCGAATGATAAATTCTTTAGCAATCATCATCTTCTGGTCTTCACTGTATCCGGGAAGTTCGAGGGTCTCCATCCGGTCTCGAAGAGCCGGTGGAATGGTATCAAGCACATTAGCTGTGGTGATAAACATCACCTTCGACAGGTCAAAGGGCAGATCAATGTAGTGATCCGAGAAGGAGAAGTTCTGCTCCGGATCGAGAACTTCGAGGAGAGCCGAGGATGGGTCTCCGCGGAAATCCATCCCTATCTTATCCACTTCATCCAGCATGAAAACCGGGTTGTTCGACCCCGCCTTCTTGACTCCCTGGATGATCCGGCCAGGCAGGGCGCCCACATAGGTTCTCCGGTGTCCCCGGATCTCGGCCTCATCCCTGACGCCGCCCAGTGAGATCCGTATGAATTTCCGGCCCATGGCTCTGGCAATCGATTTACCAAGCGATGTCTTTCCAACCCCGGGTGGACCCACGAAACAGAGAATCGGTCCTTTCATGTCGGACTTCAGTTTCCTGACGGCCAGGTATTCGAGGATTCTCTTCTTCACCTTTTCTAGATCGTAATGGTCTTCATCCAGCGTCTTCTGAGCATTCTGAATTTCAAGATTATCCGCGGTGGTTTCCGACCATGGAAGTTCTACAAGCCAATCGAGATAAGTTCTTGCAACCGTATATTCTGCTGATGCAGGAGGAATTTTAGCCAGGCGGTCCAGCTCCTTCTCCGCGGCTGTCACAACCTCCGGCGGCATCTTCGCCTTTTTGACCTTCTCCCTCAATTCCTTGATCTCGCTGGAGTGATCATCCATCTCGCCTAATTCTTTCTTAATGGCCTTCAACTGTTCACGGAGATAGTACTCCCGCTGGGTACGATCCATATCCTCTTTGACCTGGGATTGAATCTTATTGCCCAGCTCCAGAACCTGCACCTCCTTATTCAGAATGAGGTGAACCTTGGTCAATCGCTCCCGGACATCGATGGTCTCCAGGATCCCCTGTTTTTCAGGAGTGGAGATATTAAGATTGGAGGCGATCAGATCTGCAAGAATCGAAGGGGACTTGATATTGCTGACCATCGAGCCAAGCTCGGTGGTCAGGTAAGGCGCAAGCTCAACCGCCCTCTGGAATAGATTTTTCAAGTTCATCATCAGGGCTTCGACTTCGACACCCAGTGCGAACCCCTCTTCAATCGTCTCCGTTCTCGCCTTGAAATAGGGCTCTCTCTGGATATATTCTCTCATCCTGATTCTCGCGATGCCCTGGACGATTACTCTCTGGCTCCCATCTAACTCCCGGATCATCCTGAGAATCAGCGCAGCCACTCCAACCGAGTAGAGATCGCTCTCTTTCGGGTCTTCGGTTTCGGACCGTCTTTGAGTCACAATGCCGATGATCCGGTTTGAATCCATCGCATCATCAATCAATTTAACAGACCTCTTTCTCCCCACCATGATGGGAAGGATCAGGTCAGGATAAAGGACAGTTCCTCTCAGAGGAAGGATGGGAAGCTCGGGAGGAACAATAATCTTTTCATCCCTGTTCTTATCCTCTTTATCTGCCCCGCTCTTCGGCAAAAAAATCATAATGACCTCCTAAGCCGATCGTCAGACCAGCCCACTTATTTATAACATAATCATTGCGGCTTCCACTGTCAATGTGATTGATCCCTTTGATTTAAAGGGGATTACCCCGCTTTGGGTTTCCCGCAGATGTTACAGACTCCTGATTCATTGACCACCCCAATGCAACTTCCATCAGGACATAACACCCTATCTGTAATATCACTTTCTTCGCCCTTACTGAGAACCGCATTTCCGCACCAACAACAGAAACGGCTCCCCTCTGGAATTTTTTCTCCACATCCTTCACAAAGAAGATAAGGTATGGTTTCCTCACAACGGGGACATTTCATCTACTCCTCCTCTTCGAGATTCAGGCTTTTGATAAACCGATCGATATCCCTCTTGTTCCGCTTCAGCTCATGCAGAAGCTTCTTGGTTCCCTCATCCGGAAAGAGTCGATTAAGATCATAAGTCTTGCCAGGAAAGAGGGTATTGAGGTCGACTTCCCTTCTCTTATCTTCCTCAGGTTTTATTTCAGGAGATGGCCCTTCTTGCTCCTCCATGATATCTCCGTAACTAATGAAAATAAAATGCCTTTTCAAATTGCTAAACTTCGAATTTAAGGCCGGGATTTCTCTTCCCCATTCTTTATAGGACACCCTTCCTTGGTTTGTCAAATCTGTAATATAGTTCGGAGCAATACCTATTTATCTCCGAACTCTTAACTCCGAACTCCGAACTGGAGTTGATAAAGCCTATAGTAAAGTCCCTTCTTTGCCATCAATTCCGAATGGGTTCCGGTTTCCCGGATTCTTCCTTTATGGAGGAGGACGATCCGGTTTGCATGCTGGATCGTGGAAAGACGGTGGGCAATGACAAGAGCTGTCCTTCCTTTGAGCAACCGTGTCAGGCCCTCCTGAATGAACCGTTCTGTTTCCGGATCAACATGGGAGGTCGCTTCGTCGAGGACCAGAATCTTCGGGTTGGCATAGAGCGCTCTTGCAAAAGCCAGAAGCTGTCTCTGCCCGGCGGATAAAACTTCTCCTCCCTCCCCGACTCGGGTTTGATATTGGTGGGCCAATCGCTGGATAAACTGATCTGCATTCACTACTCGGGCCGCTTCCCTGACCCTTGTCCCATCTGCCTTCTGATCTCCGAGCCGGATATTGTCCTCAATATCTCCTGCAAAGAGAAAGGTATCCTGCATCACCAGGCCAATCTGGGAACGGAGATCCGTAACATCCCTCTCACGAAGATCAACTCCATCTACCAGGATCTTCCCTTCTTCCGGTTCATAGAACCGTTCGAGAAGATAGAGAAGCGATGTCTTTCCGGCTCCGGTGGCTCCAACAATGGCAATTGTCTCACCCTCGCGAACAGAGAAGGAAACCTCTTTGAGGACCCGGTCCTCTCCATTATAAGAGAAAGAAACCCGTTGAAACTCGATGTTTCCTTTGATTTCTCCGCGGACCGGTGAAGGAGGCGAGACTGTCTTTACTTCCTGATCAAACAGTCCAAAAATTCTTTCCAGTGAAGCCATGGCCGACTGCATGATATTGTACTTCTCAGAGAGATCCCGGATGGGTTGGAAAAACATCCGTATATAAGAAAGGAAGGCAACGAGAACGCCGAGGCTGATCGCCTCCTGTATCACTTTGCCTCCTCCATACCAGATGAGCAATCCAGTGGCCCCTGTGCTCAGAATTTCAACAAATGGAACGAAGAAAGCATAAACCGTGATCTGCCTCATATTGGCCAGGTAGTGAGCCTGATTGATCTTCTCGAATCGTGCTGCGTTCTCCTTCTCTCTTCTGAAAAGTTGCACGACCCGTATCCCTGTCAAATTCTCCTGGAGAAAACTATTCATCTGGGCAACCTTGAAACGGATATCGCGAAACGCATCTCTCGCCTTGCGACTGAAGAACACCGTGGTGATGAAGATCAAAGGAAGAACAGCGAAAGAGATGAGCGCCATCTCGACATGCAGGTGGAGAAGGATCGCAATGATTCCAATCAATAAAATGACATCCTTGAAAAGATTGATGAGAACAGAGGTGAACATTTCATGGACATTCTGAATATCATTGGTGAGACGGGTGACCAGCCTTCCCACCGGAGTCCTGTCGAAAAAGGAGACAGGGAGGTTCTGGAGATGAATAAAAACCTTCATCCGGAGATCATGCATCATCTTCTGGCCTGCCACCTCCATGGCGTAGACTTGAACAAAATTCAAACCAAAATGGACGAACAGGATGAAAACGATGATCAGGGCTAAGTGAAGAACCTCTTCAATGTCCCTTCCCCTCAGGTTGATTCGATCCTCTCTCGTTAGGTCTTTCATTCGGTCCAGAGAGATAAAACAGTAAGCGTCGCTCTTTTCAAAAGAAGATGGATATTTAATGAGCAGGGCCTCTTCTTCTGGTCTTTGAGGGACAAAAAGGTAGTACCGGTTCCCCGAAAGCATGCCTGATTTTTCCAGGAGGGCTGCCTCTCTCCGGTCCATGGAATTGAAGGCGTCCCGTGGAAGAAGGAACCTCCCTTCTGTTTGGGTGGGGATAAGGTCGTTTTTAAATCGCTGGAGGAGCTGCCTCTCTTCGGGTGATTGTTCCCTTTGTAGAATGATCTCCCTTGCAGAAGGGACGATATAACGGTCAATCGCCTCTTTGGTCAGATAGGGAATGACCAGGTCAAGTCCAGCCATGACGAGAACGAAGAAGAGGGAGAGGCTCATCAGGAACCAGTACCTTCTGAGAAATGTCCCCAGCCGGACCATCAGTCTCAGGTCGTAGGGCTTACCCAGCTTTCCCTCTTCCATATATCCAAAATCAGCGTACATCGTTTAACCCTGAAATCCGCAATTCGAATACCGAAACTCGAAACAAATCCGAAATTTGCAAAAATAAAATTCGAAATATCTTGTTTGGAACATTTTAAAATTTGGCCATTTGATATTGTTTCGGATTTCGTGCTTCGAATTTAGAATTTTTCATTTTCCAACTCTTCTTCCATCTCTCGTTCCCAGTAAAGCTTGGCATAGATCCCACCTTTTGAGAGAAGGGTTAAGTGATCACCCATCTCCGCCACCCTTCCCTCTTCAAGAACGATGATCCGGTCAGCCCTCCGGAGAGGGGCGATTCGATGGGTAACGAGGATGCTCGTCTTTCCCTTGAGATAGGTTTCCAACCCATCGAGGATCCGCTCTTCGGTCTGGATGTCCACGGAGGAGAGCCCGTCATCGATGATGAAGATCGGCGGATTCATTAAGACCGCCCTGGCAATGGTGACCCGTTGCCTCTGGCCGCCGGAGAGGGTGATCCCCTTCTCGCCGATCACAGTGTCCATGCCCGATGGAAATCCCATCGCCTCATCATAAATCTGTGCAATGCGTGCCGCCCCTTCAATCTCCTCCGAAGAGGCATCAGGCCTTCCGAACGCAATATTTTCTCTGATCGTATCGGAAAAGAGAAAAGTGTCCTGGGGCACATAGCCGATGGCCCCTCTCAATCGTTTAATCGGAATACGATGGATTTCATTTCCGTCAAAAAAGATCGTCCCATGAGGAGATTCCATCATTCGAACCAATAGATGACAGAGAACGGTTTTACCGGAACCGGTTCTTCCGACGATGACAACCTTTTCCCCTTCTTGAATGTCCAGATAGATGTCGTTAAGAATCGGGGGCTCTCCGTTCCCTGATGAAACCGTCAGTCCCCGAATCTCGATTTTTCCTTTCAACAGTCCCGAAGCAGTAGCTTCCGAAGCATCAGAAATCTCCGGCTTCTCCCCGAGAATCCGGTTGATGCGATCCATCGAGGCTGCTCCTCGTTGTACCATATTGATTGCCCATCCTAAGGCCATCATCGGCCAGGCCAACATTCCCAGATAGCTCATGAAGGCTACAAAATCACCGGCGGAGATCGATTGAAGGATGGTCAGTCTTCCACCCAGGTAAAGAACAAGGGCCATGGAGAGGTTGGACAAGAAAAGGAGGAGAGGAAAAAACATTCCCCATATCCGGGTGACGCCCACATTCCTCCTGATATAATCCTGGCTCAGGCCGGATAGTTTATCGCTCTCTGTTTTCTCCTGAGCATAGGCCTTGATGACTCGTATGCCGGAGATCGACTCCCTCACCTTTTCAGTCAGCTGGGAAAATGTTTTCTGGAGCCCCTCATACCGATGATGAATTGTTCGGCTGAAAAAGAGAGTGATTACCGTGATCAATGGCATGGGAAGCACCGCATAGAGGGTTAACAGGGGATGGATATAGACCATAAAGCAAAGCGTCAGGATTCCCAGGATAATCGTGTCGACGATGAAAACCAGGCCCAGTGCCATTGCCATCCGAACCGATTCAATATCATTGATGGCATGGGCCATCAGGTCCCCGACCTTAGACCGGGAAAAATAAGAAGAAGAAAGGGTTTGAAGGTGAAGAAAGAATCGGCTTCTCAGGGCCTTCTCCATGCGTCGTGAGGCTCCCAATAAAAGGTATCTCCACACATATCGAAATCCCCCGATGCCTAACGCCAGAATAAGGATTTGTATTCCGTAGAAAAGGAGACGGAGGGGCGAGATCTCACCCGACGTAAGATCATCAATGGAATGTTTAATGACCCGTGGAATGAGGAGCTGAAGGACATCAACAATGAGGAGGGCGGCAAGGCCTGTCAGGATTCGCCATCGGTTCTGAATCAGGTCTTCTTTGAGCGTTTTAAAAGATTTCATTCGTCCCCCTGTTTCTAAATTTAATCGACCCCTCTCTAAAAAGTCAACGCAACCTGACCTATTTAAGAACAATGGACATCATACGATGAACCATGAACAGTTTACCTTAACAGTGCAAAACATTCAGTCAAAACGGACATGGGTGAATCGTTCGTAAAGGCTTCGGGGCGAACCTTTTAGCGAATAAGCACACACATCCTAAGTCCTTGCCCGAGTTCACCTCAGGGAGGTCGACCGTTTCCCCTAACATGTCAACTTAATCGCCGTCAGAAGCCTTGAAGAGCGGTTTACCCGTGGCCGTTTTTGCAACTGCAACGTTTATGAACCTATTTGTTCATCGTTCATTGTTTATCGTTCACTGTGTACCTACTCCGAACTCCCAACTCCGAACTGTTTTATGACTTGACATCCTCTTCAGTTTTTGTGAAAGTAGGGCTCAATGGAAGAGAAAAAAAATCTCAAACCAGATTATGTCGTTGAGAAAAAAACTCTCGGAACCATTCCAGAGGGCCTTCCTCCTGAAGAGATCGAACGCTTACAGAAACTCCAAATCAAACTGACGGACTTTGTCCTTCGTCTCATCCAGGCCTTCCTGAGGACAGGATACTATACCGCTGATCATCCGGAATCGAAAAAAGCAAAGGAAGGTCTCTTTCAGAGTTTCAAAGAACTTTTTGAAGAAGAGGATGAGTTGGCCTTTCTTGTCCGGGAGGAACAAGAGGGGCAGGAGGTCTTTGTCGAAGGCGTTCTGCCCGAATCGCAGAAATTGAGCAGGATGATGATGAAGGGAATGGGAGAGCTCTATGTTCCCAAATTTGCCAGATATATGGAACGCAAAGACCTGATCAGTCTAACTCTGAAGAGCCGGATGGGACAGACCGAATTCAGTTCATTCGTTGACGTTATGAGCGAACCCACCTTGGTGGACACACGATACAAACAGGATCAGGACCGATTCGCACAGGCCCTTATTAGCCGGGGAATCATAAACATCTCCTATGTCTTTAATGAAGAATTTCTCGCCCTGGAACGGGAGATGCCCTGGAGGGCACGGCTCACGCTTTCGCGGATGAGAAAAGACATCAACATGATTCCCATGTTGCAGCAGATGATGGGACGGGAGATCAAGGATATCCGGATCAATCTTCTGCGGGATGCTCTGAGACCAATTCGCCAATCCGATCTCCTCTGCGCAATTTTGCGGAACAGCGACCTCGTCACCACTTCTATTGACCTCGAGGAGACAATCGAGGACGAGATCGTCTCGGCTCTGAAGAAACAGTACCTCCTCAATACATCCAAATTCTTCCTGCGCGAACATCTGGATCTTAAAAAACTTCAGAAGCATGATGTTTTTGAAGAAAAATCGAACCGTCTCGTCAAAAAGATTTCGCGTCGCCTGAAGGATACCGCTACTCCAGAGACAGAAAATCTTCTTGAGGAATTTTTCAGACATCAGCTAATCAGCCTCGAAGACCTGCCTCCCGCCCTTAAGGACAAGATTCTCCTGGAAAGATTAACCGATAAATTTCTCGGCTATACGGATCAGTTTTTCCTGCAACTCGACAAAGCCAAAGATAAGGAGGCCTTTCTCAATGTAGCGATCTCCTTTGTCAGAATGATTCCCGAACTGATTCGGAGAGATCGTTATCCGGAGATCCTTCGGATCTTTGAAACCCTCAAGGGTCATTTTCATCAAAGGGGGATGTGGTCCCTCCTTGCAGGTCAGATCTTGGAGGAGATCGGAAGGGGTACCATCCCTCAGCTTCTCAAAGAAAAATTCCTCAAGGGGAAGAAAGAAGTCCGTGCCGCCATCATCCCCATCTTCACGGCATTAGAGATCGGGGCCATTCCTGCTCTCATCGACATTTTAAAATCGAGCGGGGACCAATGGGTAAGGAAGAATGCCTGTGAAACCCTGATACAAATTGGTCCGGTCGCCGCGGTTCACCTCTTAAAGGAGTTGGAGCGACAGCAGACCTCTGTCGAAACGACCTGTGATATTCTTAGGGTGCTGGGAGAGATCAAGTCTCGCGAGTGGCAGGCTCCCCTGACGAAGGTCGCAAAAAACTTTGCCACCCATGAACATTCCAAATTGAGGGAGCAGGCTATCCATGCCCTGTGCCAGGCTGGAGGTCCTGAAGGAGAGGAGACTTTTCTTTCGTGTGTAAATGATCCGGACATCGAAGTGAGAAAGAGAGCGGTCTGGTGTCTTGGGATGATCAAAAGCGCCCGGGGTATGGGAAGGATGGTTGAAATGCTCAAAGAGTTAGCCGCAACTCCATCCACGGAATCTGAGAAACTCGAAGCCCATGTCTACCTTGCCTTCGGTCTCGCAGGGAACATGGCCATCGAGGGGAAAACTGCGGAGCAGAGCCTCATTGAGATACTGGAGAAAAGGGGAAGCAAAGGATTACTGGGTTTTCTTCAGAAGAATCCTCTTGCGGAAACCTCGATTGCTACGATCTGTGATACGCTGGGGAAAATTGGGACCCGGGAATCCATCAAAGCCTTAACCCAATTGGAAAAATCTCAAAAAGGATCACTGGCCACAAAAATTAAAGAGGCGATCAAAAAGATCGAAAGCCGCACAGGAGGAAGCGCCAAACCCTAAATACTTGCCTTCGCCCCGCAGGGTGGGATTTTGCGCAGGCAGGTCAAATCATAAATAAATTCCAACCATCCAAATTCAAAACAAAAACGTCTGGCCTATGTTAAATGGATCAACCTTTGACGGTGCAACTTAACTTGCCTTCTCCACTTTGATCGCCTGGGGCCCTTTTGGCCCATCTGCAACCTCAAATTCCACTAATTCTCCGGCCCGAAGAGACTTAAACCCCTCTGTCGCAATTCCTGAAAAATGAACGAAAACATCATTTCCCTCTGTCTGTTTGATAAAACCATATCCCTTCTTTGAGTCAAACCATTTCACCGTTCCCTTAGCCAATCTTCTGCCCTCCTTTACCCCGTTAGAAATGATACTACAACGATACTTATCGAAATACCCCCACTCTATCCACTTGCAGGGGAAAAACAAAAAAAATAAACCTTATTAAGAGTCTCAAAATAGTCTATACATGGGAAACCAAATGCTCAAAGACTCATAACCCCACCTACCCTCCCCTTATTTTAAGGGGAGGAATATACCCCCTCTTAAATTAAGAGGGGGGAGGGGGAGTTATTTAATTGATCGAACCCTTTAAGTTCATGCCAAAGAATGTCTATTCTATTATGAGAATGTTAATAACCCTGCAAAACATTCAGTCAAAACGGACATGGGTGAATCGTTCCTAAAGGCTTCGGGGCGAACCTTTTAGCGAATAAGCACACACATCCCAAGTCCGTGCCGGAGTTCATCTCAGGGGAGGTCGACCGTTTCCCCTGACATGTCAACTTAATCGCGGTCAGAAGCCTTGAAGAGCGGTTTACCCGTGGCCGTTTTTGCAACTGCAACGTAAACTTTAGTGATAATCCCCCATTAGAATTTCTGACGGGGTTTACTAAAAAAAATTACTGGTGGGTTTGATAACACCAATCAAAAACCATGTCAATATATTTATGGATACCGATTTCGTGTTGCAAAATAAACTCCAGCAAGCGTCATTCCTCCGCCCACCATCGTGATCCATCGAATCTCTTCACCCAGCAGAAGATAGGCTCCGATCATGGTGGCAAATGGTTCCACATAAAGATACATTCCAACAATTCCCGAATCTCTCTTCTCAAGGGCTGAATACCAGAAAAGGTAACCCAGGCCGGAACAAAAGATTCCCAGAAAAAGGATCCCCGCCCAGGCATGAGAAGACAAATGAAGAAGGCTTCCCCATTCTCCTTTTAGGAGACTCAGGGGAAGAACGGTCAGGCAACCCGATATCATAATGACGGTCACCGTGGTCAGCGGCGGAAACCGTGAGATGAAACCTTTCCCTCCGATGGTATAAGCGGTCCATGCCAGCGCACTTGCAAGCACAAGCAAATCTCCATAAGTGGAGACCATCCGGAACAAAGAAATTGAAATAATTCCCTTGGAGATGATGAGAAAGATTCCACAGAAACCCAGGAGTATTCCGAACACTTTCCTCACTGTGATCGTTTCGCCAAGAAAGAAACGCGCAGAAAGGGCGATCAAAATGGGATTGATCGCAATGATCCATCCTGTATTAATGGCTGTGGTGTAAAGGAGGCCATAGGCCTGGAGAAGGCCAAGGCCTGAAACCCCTAATGCAGCGAGAATGAAGATATAAACCCAATCCCAAAGAGAAAATAGTTTCAAGAAGCTTCTTTCGCGGCCCAGCTGGATAAAAAGAAGCATTAATGCGCCAATGGCATAACGAATAGCCAGAAGTGTAAAGGGATGGACCTCTCTTAATGCCACCTTTGTGGCAATGAATGAAAACCCCCAGAAGATAACCGCAGCCAGCGCCTGCCAGGACATCATGAGATCCCCTATCTTCTTTGGATATCTTTACCTTTATCATAAAAAAATGATAATTTCACTTGACCTCTACCTAATAGTTTGATAACAATTTTATCTAAACCCGATCTGTAAGGCTCACTCTTCTTGTGTAAATAAATATCTAATAAAGGAGGAAAGATCATGGAAGCTCCAAAAACTAAGACTTCATTGGGTATTGAACCGAACGTTGAGGCTCTGCTCTGCTATGTCCTGGGATGGGTAACTGGGATTGTCTTTCTGGCTCTTGAGCGGGAGAATAAATTCGTCAGATTTCACGCCGCTCAATCCCTGGCTACTTTTTTACCCCTATTTGTCATCGTCATCATCATCAGCGCCATTCCCTTTATCGGATGGATCATCTCTTTGATCATTTCACTTTTGACCCTGCTTCTCTGGCTTTTTCTGATGTTCAAGGCATTCCAGGGCGAGAAATACAAACTGCCCGTGGCGGGCGACTTCGCCGAAAAACAGAGCGGTCTTTAATCTTGAAGAGTAGGAATGTATATCAGCGGAGGATGGATTGATTTATCCATTCTCCGCCTAAGGGATGAACGACTTTTCTCTGGACTACAAAAAAAGGGATAATCAAATCAATAGAGTGTAAAACCCTGCTCCTGGAAATCGGCGTCAAAGGCCAAGACCTCTTTTACACCTCTTCGCTTCATCACAACGAAACTCGCACAATCTACCAGACTCACTCCTCGCTTTCCGATTCTTTCCAGCTCTTTTTCAGCATCCTCGTGCAGCTCTTGGTCAATCCATTCGAGATCAAATGATTTGACTTCCCTTAAAAAGCGGGCGGCTGTTGGGTATCCCAATCTTGCCTGCAATAAAGCAGCGCTTTCCACTATAATATAATTATGAATCAGAAAGGTTTCCCCTGCCCTCAGGGCATCATCAAATTTCTTTAATGCCGTGATGTGATGAGGATCGGCCTTGTCGGACAAGGCATAGATCGCTGAAGTGTCCAGGAAGATCATTTTTGAAAGATCTCCTCAAGGGCATGGTCATGTCGTTCGGATACTGGTTTAAGAGACCCTTGCTTTGACGAACCCGAGCCAACAAAGCTGAAATCTTTGACCGATGAGGTCTGATGGGGAGTTGCGCTTGAAACATCCTTTTTAACGATCTCTCGAATGACTCCCGCGATCGATTTCTTCTCTTTAAATGCTCTGCGCCTGATAAGTTCATACACCTCTTCCTCTATCTGGATTTGAGCCCGTTTCATAACAAAACCCTCCGATCTCCCTTTGTCCGTAAGGATAACATCATGCTGTAATGCTGTCAAGCATTAATTTATATTAGGATTACCCATAAATCCTTTTTATCAAGAGACAAATCCCCATTATTCCCCCCCAAGCCCAAGATTAAAAAATTTTTTATTCTTTTGATTTAAATCAAGGCGATAAATTTCGCATCAGGCTATCTTGTAGTTAAAATAACACAGAGGAGGAAGTGAACATGTCAACGAGAAAAATTGTAAAGATCGATGAGGAAAAATGTAATGGTTGCGGGCTTTGTATTCCAAACTGCGCAGAAGGAGCTCTTCAAATTATTGACGGAAAGGCTAAGTTGATTACGGACAAGTTCTGTGACGGCCTTGGCGCCTGTCTCGGTCATTGCCCTGAGGATGCCATTAAGATCATTGAAAGGGAAGCAGAAGAATTCGACGAAAAAGCGGTGGAGGTCCATCTCCACAAACAGCAGGAAGCTCCTCCGGCTCAAGGGTCTCAAATCGATCCTCATTCTGGAGGGTGTCCTTCATCAAGGTCAATGCAGTTTCATATTCCCAAATCTGAAGCAGAACCCTCCTTGAAGAAAGCAACCACTTCGCAGCTCACACATTGGCCTGTGCAGTTGAAATTGGTTCCGGAGGACGCCCCTTACTTTAAGGATGCAGATCTGCTGATTGCGGCGGATTGTGTGCCCTTTGCCTACCCTGATTTTCACCAGGACTTCCTAAAGGGAAAGGCGGTGGTCGTGGGTTGTCCAAAACTCGATGACATCCAGTTATACCGGGAAAAATTGATTGCCATCTTTAAAGCCAATACGATTAAGAGTGTTTCGGTCCCCTTTATGGAAGTCCCCTGCTGCTTTGGTCTGGTCAAAGCAACTGAGGATGCAATCGAAGCTTCAGGAAAGGATATTCCTTATAAAAAGGTAAAAATTGGAATCCGGGGAGAAATCAAACCCGATGCGCCTGCTGCAGCCGTTACCCGTCCCAGAACATTCGCCCATCCTCGTTAATAAAATAGTCCAATGGGGAGATAGAGGAATTGAAATTTCCCTGTCTCCCCATATCCAGATCCCCTGGTCTCCTGATACCCTGATAACCTGACTTCCTTACCCCCCATCTCCCTATCTCCCCATCTCCCAATTCCCGCATCTCCTTATCTAATTTTCTTTAATCAGCAGGCAAGCACTAATTTATTCGAACCAATAAATCCCACACTCGATACATTCCGATTTAATAAATTCACTTAACAAGCGTTTACTAAATTACACTTTATTTTTCTGATATTAATTGATATTACGTTATCTTTTTTAATTCGTACATCAATTATTAATTAATAATTTCAATATATTGTAATGTATTTGTATTTTATTTAATTTTTTTCTTGACAACTTACTGATTGTTTAGTAATTTACTCCTTATGAAAGGGATCAAGGCAGTAACAAGGCAGGAAATTATTGAAGCGGCAACTGGACTTTTTTATGAGTTTGGGTATCAGAAAGCCTCCCTTCGTGACATTGCTGCAAGAGTTGGGGTGACTCAGGCTGCAATCTATTACCATTTTCGAAACAAGGAAGAGATTCTCTATACGATTATCGAACAGTCCTCAAATAACCTCATGTTCAAACTGAGGGACTGCATGGCAGGAAACGGAGACCCAATCAAGAAGCTTAAGGACGCTATTGCCAAACATATCGTTTCGATAAAGACCGAGAGAAAAGGGGCCAAAATCATTATTGAGGATAAAAGGTTTCTCGGTGGCGAACTGCATAAACTGGTTAAAGAGAAAGAGAAGGCGGTCTACCATCTCTACAAGAACCAGCTCGAAGTATTGCAGAAAAACAATTTAATCAAGGAATGTGATCTGACTGCTGCGACTTATGGAATTCTTGGAATGATCAACTGGCTTTATCATTGGTACAGACCGGAGAAAAATCTCTCCATCGAACAACTGGCTGAAGAAATTATCAACAATCTTTTTTACGGGCTTGTTAAAAGGGAGTCGTCTGGCTAAGTTCATTGCCGGGTGTCTCCTTGAGGGGGAAAACCCATCAGAAAGGAGGAAATGGTTATGAGAAAGCAAGTTGTCATTCTGTTGGTCATTCTTCTGTCTGTTACACTTTACACTTTTTCCGCTCATGCTGCCGAACCCATTCGCATTGGATCTCCGCTTCTACTCAGCGGCACAGGCGCTTATGTCGGAGGCGCTGAGAAAGATACCTTAGAGATGATGGCGGCTGACTTGAACAAGGCTGGAGGGATCAACGGCAGACCCATCGAATTCATCTTTTACGATGAGGAGGGGAAACCTGATGTTGCGGTCAGTATGGTAAAACGGTTGATCCAGAAAGATAAGGTCTCGGCGATTGTCGGTATCTCGACCAGCTGGACAGCACTTCCCATCATCCCAATAGTTGAAAAAGATGAGATTCCCACGATCATCCTCGCTGCAGCAATCAAGATCGTTGATCCCGTCAAGAAGTGGGTTTTCAAAACCCCGGCGGATGATAGGATCGTCACATCAAAACTCTTGAGTTACATGCAATCCCAGGGGATCAAGCGAATCGCCCTCATGTCTACACAGGATGGCTTTGGGGATGGGGGACGGAGTGAGATCACGGCCCAGGCACCTTCGTTTGGTATCAGCATTGTGTTTGATGACAAATATACCATGCAAGACACAGATATTACTCCGACCCTGAGCAAGATAAAAAAAACAGACGCTCAGGCAGTGATCAACTGGTCTTCGCAGAGAGCTCCGATCATTCTCACAATGAACTACCGGCAAATCGGCTTGGATCTCCCTCTGTATCAGAGCCATGCCGCTTTTTCCAAAGACTTTTTAGATGCGACCGGAAAGAACTCTGAAGGTGTCAAAACAGCAGCCATGAAATTCTATGGCGCTGAGAAACTTCCGGATTCAGACCCTCAGAAAAAAGTCATCCTCGGTTATCAAGAAGCCTACAAGAAAAAATATGGAAAAGAAACCAACCAATTTGGAGGTTGCGCCCTTGATGGTTTCAATATCTTAGTTGCAGCTCTCAAGAAGGCAGGGGATGACAAGAACAAACTTCGTGATGCCATTGAACAGACAAAGGGATATGTGGGGATTCATGGCGTCTTCAACTATTCCCCAACGGATCACGGCGGTATTTCGAAGGACTCCATCCTGATGTATCAGGCCGCAGGAGGAACCTGGAATATTATTAAATAACCTAACCGGGAGATGCCTCAGGACATGGTGGCATCTCCCGGATTCATCTCTCACGGTATCACCACCATGATCACCGATATCATCCAGGCTATCTTTGCTGCCCTGTCTGTTGGAAGCATGTATGCCCTTGTCGCCTTAGGGGTGACGCTCATTTACAACTCCACAAACATCATCAATTTTGCACAGGGAGAGTTTGTCATGCTGGGGGGCATGACGATGGTGACTCTCTATGGCCAATTGAAATGGCCGCTCTATTTATCTATTCCTGCAACCATTGCGATCACTGTCTTGGTCGGCATGGGCTTAATGAAAGTGTCCTACCGCCCTGGCAAGAGCACTTCCCTCATCACCGTTTTAATCATAACCATAGGTGCTTCCCTATTCATTTCGGGCTCAGCCCTGCATATATGGGATGCGGATATTCACCGTTTCGAACCTTTCTCCGGAGAAATTCCTCTCAAGCTTTTAGGGGCAGCGATTGCTCCCCAATCCTTATGGATTATCGGTTTAACCGTCCTGGTCGTGGTTCTCCTGGTCGTCTATTTTCAGTTCACGATCTATGGCAAGGCGATGAAAGCCTGTGCCCTCGACCGGACGGCAGCGAGCATGCTCGGCATCCGTGTCAAGAACATGGTTCTTCTATCGTTTGCCATGAGCGCGGCATTGGGGTGTGTCGCTGGAATCATCATGACGCCCCTTACCATGGTTGACTACAATGGCGGGATGCTTCTTGCCATCAAAGGGTTTTCGGCTGCCATGCTGGGAGGGATGGGTAGTTTTGTCGGAGCGGTCATTGGAGGATTTGTCTTCTCATTTCTCGAATCCTTCGCAGCAACTTTCGTTACGAGCCGGTTGAAGGAACTCGTCACCTTTATCGTCATCATTAACGTCCTGCTTTTCTTACCTCGAGGCATTATGGGGCCCCGGGTTAAAGAAGGCCTTGAGCAGGAGGAAGTGCTGGGGGACTGATGGACCATGTTGCAAAGGGGCTCGGCGAGTATATCTCACGAACCCGCTTTGAGGATTTGAGTGATGAGGCTGTGGCCGCAGCAAAGCGGTCCACCCTGGATACTCTGGGGGCTATGGTGGCAGGATCCACTGCTGCGGGAATTGATACGGTAGTGGCACTTGCGAAAGAATGGGGAGGCAAACCAGAGGCTCATGTCGTTGGTTTCGGTTACAAACTCCCCGCCCCTCTCTCGGCTTGGTGCAATGGAACAATGGCCAGAGCGCTTGAGCTCGACGACTGCGTCGATTTCCTTCCTGTTCATCCATCTGCCTCTGCTGTTCCAGCCCTGTTCACCCTAGCAGAATTAAAAGGAAGCCTTACAGGACGAGATTTTCTGACTGCCCTGGCCGTGGGTCAGGATGTAAAGATTCGGATGGGTCTCACAGTCCGTCAAAATGCGATGCAAAGCGGCCGGAATAATATGTTCAAGATCTTCGGACCGACTGCAGCCTTGGCCAGGGCCATGCAATTCAACCCGGAGCAAGCCCAAAATGCCCTGGGTATCTCCTTCTCCTTTGCTGTCGGCGACGGACAGTGTGCTTTAGATGGTGCTTTAACGCTCAGACTTCAGCAGGGGATCGTTGCTCAAGGAGCTTTATTGTCTGTCATCCTTGCCTCGAAGGGATTTACAGGCGCGAAAGACTTTCTCTTAGGAAAATTTGGTTTTCTTAAAGCCTTTGAGCCAGATCCCAGATTGGAGTACTTGACAGAAGGCCTCGGAAATACTTTTTATGGAGAACGGATCAGCATTAAACCCTTCTCCTCCTGCCGTGCGACACACCCCGCCATCGACCTCGCCCTCCAGCTGCGAAAGGAAAATCGCATCCATCCAAAGTCTATCAAAAAAGTGACTGTGAAGACTTGCCCTGAGGTGCATCAATTGGTGGCTTCACCCCGGGATGCAAAGATCAGGCCCGATTCAATCCCTTCAGCCCAGTTTTCAATTCAGTTTACTGTGGCATCCGCTCTTTATACCGGAGATGTCTTCCTGAAAGAAATCGAGCCAGGATCCCTTAAGAACAATGAAATTCTTGATTTGGCCAGCCGGGTTTATGTTGAGCCAGATCCGTCATTGAGAACAGATTTCGTTTTGGGCAGAACAGTGATGGAAATTGAATTGGAAAAAGGACTCTCTTTGAAAAAGGAGATTGATCTCCCACTGGGAAATCCCTGTCGGCCTATGGATTTTAACGCGATTGCTGCCAAGTTTTTTAAATCCGCATCCTATTCTGTTCGGCCGCTCGAAAAAAACCGTCTCGAAGGAATAGTTGAAGCAATTTCTCGACTCGAAGACCTTCCGGATGTTTCTTTCCTCATCTCGCATTTGACTTAGGGTTATAAGGTGGTGCTTTTACTAAAAGACAAAAATAAACTGGCATGGTTGTTCATCACGGGTGGAGTGTTGATTCTCCCTTTTGCCTTTGGAAAGGGATTCTATTTGAACACAATGAACTTCATTGCCCTCCATGCCATGGTGGCTGTGGGCCTATGCCTCCTGGTCGGCTACGGGGGACAGCTGTCTATTTCTCACTCTGCCTTTTTTGCCATCGGAGCCTACGCCACAGCGATCTTCTGCCTTCGTTACCGTCTCTCCCCCTTAGTCTCCATCCTTTTAAGCCAGGGGCTATCCGCCCTCCTCGCCTGGTGGATTGGCTGGGTGGTGCTGAGATTGAAGGGACATTATCTCGCCATAGCCACTCTGAGCTTCACGATCATTGTGGAGGTTCTTGTAAAAGAGATGGCATGGCTGACAGGGGGGCTCCAGGGTCTTTCTTCCATACCTCCCATTGCAATGGGAGGATTCCTGATCGATTCCGATTACCGGTTCTATTTCGTTGTGTGGCCATTGACCATGCTTCTTTTCCTGTTCTCACTTAACCTCGTTGACTCACGAATGGGAAGGATTTTCAGGGCAATCAAGGAGAACGAGGATATCGCACGCCAATTTGGAGCCGATGTCAAAACCTATAAAATTAAACTTTTTATCGTCTCCTCAGTCTATGCCTCTATAGCAGGCAGCCTCTATGCCCATTTTGTAACGTTTATCTCTCCTGTCACTGGATCGATCATGTTTGCCATCGATATCATCATGGTTCTGGCATTTGGAGGATTTACGCTCCTATGGGGCGCCATGATTGGAGTGGCCTCGCTCACTTTTTTGAATGAATACCTCACCATCTTCGCAGATTATAAACGTACCATTTATGGCCTTTCGTTGGTTATCATTATTCTCTTCTTTCCCAATGGTCTGCTTCTGGGATTAAGAGATCTGAGCAACCGTATTTTTTCCTCCATCGCATGGAGAAGGAAGAAACATGCTTCAGCTGGATGACGTAAGCAAGGATTTTGGCGGCTTGAAAGCCCTTTCCGATCTCACCTTCAATGTCAGAAAGGGGCAGATCAAAGGCCTCATCGGACCGAACGGAGCCGGGAAAACAACTCTTTTCAATCTTATTACCGGTGTCTTTCCTCCAAGCCGGGGGACAATCATCTTTCTTGGTGAAGAGATCACACATCATAAACCTGAGAAGATTTCCCGTCTCGGGGTCTCAAGAACATTTCAACAACCTCACCTGTTCAAGAGCCTTACCGTTTGGGAGAATGTCATGCTGGGCCGACACTACCGAACTCAGTCTGAGTTCTTCGCCTGTGGTCTCAGGCTCCCCAACGCTGCTTTGGAAGAAAAGGCCATCAAGGAAAAGAGCCTTGAGTATCTGTCCGTTTTCGGCTTAGCAGATAAGAAGAACCAGATTGCCAATAAGCTCCCCTTAGGAGAACAGAGATACCTTGAAGTAGCACGGGCCCTTGCCACAGAACCAAAGCTATTGCTCCTCGATGAACCCACCTCTGGATTGAATGATCATGAGACGGAGCTATTTCAGGATCTTCTCTTCAGAATCAGGGAGATGGGGGTGACCCTTCTCGTCATCGAACACCACATGAAATTTATCATGGGGCTCTGTGAAGAAATCGCCGTTCTGAATTTTGGCAACAAAATCGCTGAGGGTTCTCCTCGAGAGATCCAAGTCTCTCCTGAGGTGATTACCGCTTATCTCGGCACAGAGGATAGCCTTGCTTGAGGTAACCAACATCGATGTTTTTTACGGAAATATCCAGGCGCTGAGGAGAGTTTCTCTTCATGTGAACCAGGGAGAAATCGTCGCCTTGATCGGAGCCAATGGAGCCGGAAAATCGACACTGATGAAAGCCATGGTCGGACTTCTTCCAAAAAAATCCGGAAGCATTTGTCTCGACGGTCATCCCATCACTCCCCTCCCTTGTTCTGAAATCATCCGTTTAGGGGTCGCTGTCGTTCCTGAAGGCCGTCGTCTCTTTGCCCCCCTCTCCGTATTGGACAATCTCAATTTGGGGGCCTTCCTCCGCATCACCAATGGTTTTAAAAAAGAGGTACAGGAAGATCTGAAAACCATGTTTCAGATTTTTCCACGATTGGAAGAACGAAAACACCAGTCCGCAGGAACGCTTTCTGGAGGTGAACAACAGATGTTGGCCATTGCCCGGGCTTTAATGGAGCGGCCCAAAGTACTCCTGATGGACGAACCCTCCATTGGGCTGGCACCTCTCATTGTAAAGGAAATCTTCGAAATCATCCGTCGCCTCAAAGAGGAAGGGAATACTTTTTTACTCATTGAGCAGAATGCGCGCATGGCCTTAAAGGTTTCGGATCGAGGATATATGATGGAATTGGGCCGTATTGTCCTCGAAGACAGCTCTGAGGCCCTGCTGAAAGAAGAGTCGGTACAAAAGTCGTATCTGGGAGCGTGAGGTTTAATAAAGATGGATACCAAGGTCGCCATCATCACAGGAAGTGGATCGGGAATCGGCAGGGCCATCGCTCTGAAATTTGCCGGAGCAGGGTATGCTGTCGTGATCAATGATGTTGTCCGGGCAGCAGGAGAAAGCGTCCTATCGGAGATTCAAAAGGAAAAAGGAAAAGGGCTTTTCGTATTGGCTGATGTCTCCGATGTCAGCCAGGTGAGAAGCATGTTTGAAGAGGCAAAGAAGAGCTGGGGTCGTGTTGATGTCCTGGTCAACAATGCTGGCGTTCCGGGAGCCTTTTCGCTGATTGTGGATATGCCTGATGATACCTGGCAGAAAACGATCTCCATTCATCTGAACGGAACCTTTTACTGTCTTCGTGAAGCGGCAAAATTGATGATGGTTGCAGGCTTTGGGAGGATTATCAACATCGCTTCCATAGCAGGGATTCTGGGGACAGTGGGATCAGGAGAGTATGGAGCAGCTAAGGCTGGGATCATCAATTTAACCAGAACTGCCGCCAAGGAATTGGGACCTTACCATATTACGGTGAACGCCATCGCTCCGGGCATGGTGGCAACTCCAACGAACCTGAAATTGAAGGAAAAAGGAAGTCCCTTCATAGAGATTGCAGAAAAAGGAACGCCCACCGGCCGCATGACCAGCCCTGAAGAGATTGCAGAGCTCGTTCTTTTGATCAGCTCGGAAGCTGCAGGAAATATGAATGGACAGGTGATTCGTCTGGACGGAGGGGCAGCGATTGAAATGAGCATGGATCAATTTATGCGCGACTTCCTCGTCAAGAAGAGTCCGTTCATAAAATCCTTTAGAGGAGATTGAAAAATGCAAGTGATCGGCGACATCGCCCGTCTTAATGCAAAACGATATCCAGATAAAAAAGCCCTGATCATGGGCAATGACACTCTCACGTATAGCCAGCTCAACAGGCAGGCCAATCAGCTGGCCCATGGACTTCTCTCTCTGGGTGTGACGCCTGGAGACCGCGTTGCCGTTCTTTCCTTCAATTGCATCGAGTGTGTCATCCTCCAGTATGCAGTGGCTAAGTGCGGTGGAATCGCCGTGCCGATTAACTTCCGTTATAAAAATGAAGAGTTAATTTATGCCATCAATAACTCCAACCCGAAGGTACTCTTTTTCGGAGCCGAGTTTGCCTCTCTTGTCGAAGAGGCAAAAACTGAATTCATCTCACTGGTTCAGGTGATCGCTTTGTCCGGAGAGACATTAGCGTCCGGAATGACCTTAGGAAAACTAATGGAAGGCATGTCCACCTCTGAACCAGCAATTAGTATTGACCCTGGCTCCCCATTCCTGATCACTTACACCAGCGGGACGACTGGCGTTCCCAAGGGGGTCCTTGCTTCTCACGCTGCCTTTCTCCATATTTACACCGGGTTGGCACTGGAGGGGGATGTCCACAATGGGGAAGTGACGCTTGTGACTATGCCCCTCTTTCATACCGGTGGGATGCATGCATTGGTCCAACCCACCTTGCTCATGGGAGGCACAGCGGTCATCATGGGAAAGGGATTCGATCCAGAAAAGATACTCGACGCAGTGGAGCGATATGACATTTCCATGACCATGTGGGTGCCTACCATGCTCGCCATGCTGGTGAATCATCCGAAGGTGACCAAATACAGATTGGTCTCCTTGAAGAAAATTTGGTATGGGTCCTCCGCGATCAGTCCGACCATCCTTGAGGCATCGATGGCCATCTTTAAGACCGGATTTTATCAGTGGTACGGACAGACAGAGACGGGCATGGTGTCGGTGCTCAGGCCGGAGGATCATGCCGAGCGATCCCAGTTCACGGGCCGCGAGATGTTCAATGCCGATTTGCGAATCGTCGATGAGGAAGGCAAAGATACGCGGCTGGGGGAGACAGGAGAGATTATCAGCTCACAGACCCCCCTTGGTATGATCGGTTACCATAACATGGACCAGGCGACCCAGAAGACGGTCCGGAATGGTTGGATCCACACAGGAGATCTGGCAAGGGTAGAAGGAGATGGATACTTCACCATTGTAGATCGGATGACGGATATGATCATCAGTGGCGCTGAGAACATCTACCCGAAGGAGATCGAAGACGCCATCAGCAGCCACCCGTCCGTTCTTGAGGTCGCTGTCTTCGGCATTCCCGATGAGATTTACGGAGAATCCGTCTGTGCAGTGGTGGTCAAGAAGGGAGGATATCAGGTCACTTCAGACGATATCATCAGCCATTGCGCTGCCAAGATGTCCGGCTATAAGAAACCCAAGCGCGTCGAATTTATCGATGAGCTTCCCAAGAATGCATCAGGGAAAGTGACGAAGAACATCCTGCGAGAGCCCTACTGGGCGGGTAGAAAGAAAAGGGTGTGAGATAAAAAAACAGGAGAACAAGGTGAGACTTAAAGATAGAGCAGCCATTATCACAGGATCGGGAGGCGATTTGGGCCGTGGCATGGCTCTCCGGTTGGCAGAAGAGGGAGCCTGTGTCATGGTGAATGATAAAAATCTGAAGAAAGGTCAAGAGACGGCAAACCTAATCCTCACCCGAGGCGGAAAGGCCTTGATCCATGGGGCAGATATCACAAAGTCCGTTGAAGTGAAAGAGATGGTTGACCGGGTATTAAAGGAATGGGGCCAGATAGACATTCTGGTCAACAATGCAGGAGACATCCGTGATGCCTTGCTGCAGAACATGACCGACGAGGACTGGGATTTTGTTGTTGACCTGAGCTTGAAGGGAAGCTTCATCTGTGCCAGAGCAGTCGTCCCTCACATGGTGGAGCGCCGTTACGGAAAGATCGTCAACATCTCTTCGCTCGCCTATCGGGGCAACATCGGTCAGACGAATTATGTCTCTGCGAAGGCAGGGGTGGTTGGGCTGACTCAGGCTTTAGGGTTGGAACTTGCCCGCCACAATATCAATGTGAATTGTGTCGCCCCAGGGTTGATCGACACTCCGAAGGCTGCGACACTGGACAGCAAGACCAGGGAAAGGCTGATACAGAAGACTCCATTGAAACGAATGGGAGAAATTGTGGACATCGCGAATGCTGTCCTGTTCCTGGTTTCGGATGAGTCAAAATACATCGCCCGCCAGGTCATTCACGTCAGCGGTGGAATGGAGGGATTTTGAAATGAGTCAATCCTGGGAAGTCATTCAAGAAGGGTTGTTTCATTATCCTCTGGACCCCGGTCAGAAGCTCGCACTCATAGCGAACCGCTGTACGGGTTGTGGTAAGGCATTCTTCCCGAGACGCAGCCTCTGTCCCCATTGTTTTGAGGAGGGGGTTCTGGAAGACATCTCATTGGATCATCGGGGCATCATCTATGCGTCTACTGTAGTTCACATCCCTTCTCCGGCTGGCATAAAAGCCCCCTATGCCTACGGGTATGTTCAAATACCTAAAAACCAGATTCGCATTTTTGCATTATTTACAGGTGCTGATCCTTTTACCTTCAAACCGGGGCAGGAAGTGGAGCTGGTTGTCGAACCGGTTAGTGAAAACCACCAGGGACAAGACATCATCGGCTATAAGTTTAAACCAATAACATAGAGGAGTAAACGTGAGAGAGGTTTATATTATTGGTGCCGCCATGACGCAATTTGGCAAACATCCCGATAGAAGCCTTCGATCCCTCGGATTTGAAGCCTGTCTCAATGCTCTTCGAGATGCCGGTGTTAGACCCAAAGAGATTGAAGCTGGATTTTGTGGGAACGCCCTTGCTCCAGCCCTTCAGGGTGAAACAGGAGTTGGACAGAATGTCTTCTGGGAAGTGGGCATTAACGAAGTTCCAATTGTCAACCTGGAAAATGCCTGTGCCTCCGGCTCAACTGCTTTGAGGGAAGGATGGATGGCCGTAGCTGGCGGGTTCCATGATATGGCCATCGTTGCTGGTGTTGAAAAAACCGTAATGCCCAAAGGGACCATGTTAAATGTTGGGGCTGGAGAGTTCGAAACGAAATTGGGCGAGGTCTTCCCCGGATACTTTGCATTAATCGCAAAAAAGCATATGGAAAGATATGGGACGACCTCGGAACAACTTGCGAAGGTGTCAGTGAAAAACCACCTCAATGGCAGTTTCAATCCTTACGCCCAATTTCAAAAGCTTCTGACGGTTGAGGAGGTTCTTAACTCTCCAATGATTGCTGAGCCTTTGACGCTCTACTCCTGCTGCCCTAATAGCGACGGCGCGGCTGCCCTGGTTCTTTGCAGTGCAAGGAAGGCAAGAAGATTCAAAGGTCAGAAGATAAAAATAGCAGCCTCTGTGCTCACGACAGGAACCTACGACAATGAACGGGACATCACCAGCTGGGAGGTGGAAAGAAGGGCAGCTGAAAAAGCATACCAGATGGCTTCATTAGGCCCCGGGGAATTAAATGTCGTGGAAGTCCACGATGCCTTCACGATCTCTGAAATCATCCACTATGAAGGTCTGGGTTTGTGTCTTCCCGGAGAAGGCGGCCGCCTGATCGATAAGGGAACCACTGAACTGGCCGGCAACATTCCCGTTAATCCCAGCGGAGGCCTCCTGTCCAAAGGCCATCCCGTAGGAGCCTCTGGTGTGGCACAGGTGGTGGAAATTGTCTGGCAACTGAGAGGTGAGGCCGGGAAACGACAGGTAAAGAACCCACGAGTCGGTCTGGCTCAAATCATGGGTGGCAATAAAGAAGGCGACACCCGCGTCTGCACCGTCCACATCTTAATAAAAGACTGATCCCTTGATCTCCTGATACCCTGATATCCTGACTTCCTTACCCCCCATCCCCCTATCTCCTCATCTACCTGTTTGAGATGAGACCAAAATCGATATGTCTTCGCTCCAAATCGACTCGCTCCACTCGAACGCTCACCGGGTCGCCGACCCTAAACCTTTTATGCGTCCTCTCTCCCATCAGGCAGTACCTGTCCTCGTGATAATGATAATAATCGTCGTGAAGGCTTGTCAGTCTCACCAGTCCTTCCACAAAAATATCCTTCAACTCGACAAAGAAACCAAAGGGCATGACACTGCTCACCACCCCAGAAAATTCTTCACCGATCTTATCTTTCATAAATCGGACGCGATACCGATCCAGGATTTCCCTCTCTGCTTCCATTGCCACCCTCTCCCTCTGGGAGAGATGGTCTGCCTTTCGGGCTAACTCCTCTTCTGAAACACCTGTCTCCTGATTGGCAAGAACCTTTTTCAGAAGTCGATGCACCATCAGATCCGGATACCTCCGGATGGGAGAGGTAAAATGGGTATAAGCCTCCGAGGCTAGACCGAAGTGGCCCTGGTTCTTGGAAGAATATTTTGCCCACTTCATCGATCGAAGAAGAATATGGTTGATGACATGTTCTTCCGGCCTCCCCTTCGCCTCGGTCAGGATCCTCTGGAGTTCCTTCGGAGAATGGTCCGGATCCTTTCGCATCATATATCCCAGATGGGATACAAACCCTTGGAATTTTCCGATCGCCTCAGGAGATGGAGGTTCGTGAATTCGATAAATCGAAGGGATATTCCTTTCTTCGATGAATCGAGCAACTGCTTCGTTGGCCGCAATCATAAATTCTTCGATCATCTGATGGGCCAGGTTTCTCTCTGAACGGATGATCTCCTCTGTCTCTCCCTGAAGATCGAGGATGACCTCCGGTTCCGGAAGGTCGAAATCGAGAGTCCCTCGCTCCATCCTCTTCTGACGAAGCCTTTGAGCGAGGAAGGCCATCCGTTTTAGGGATGGAAGAAGAAGCTGATACCTCTCTCGCAGCTCTTCATCCTCATCCAGCAGAATCCGCTTGACAATCGTATAAGTCAATCGTTCGCTGCTGTGGATGATGCTTGGATAGAAACGATACCCCCGGGCCTCGCCATTGGCATCAAATTTGAGCTCAACGGTCAGGGTAAGACGGTCAACACGCGGATGAAGACAACAGATCTCATTCGAAAGCTCGGGCGGAAACATGGGAATGGCCCGGTCCGGAAAATAGATACTCGTTCCTCTGAGGTAGGCTTCCTCATCGAGAGAGGTCCCCTGCTTCACATAGTGACTTACATCAGAGATTGAAACATAGAGCTTGATCCCCCCATCATGCTCCTCTTCGATGGAGACCGCATCATCAAAATCCCTTGCCTTCTCTCCATCAATGGTGAAGGTCGGGGTGTCTCGGAGGTCAACTCGATTCTTGTATTCTTGAGGAGATGGATCGGCAGCCAGAGCCTTTGCTTCTTTCAGGGCAGACGGAGAAAAACGCTGGGGAAGGTCATATTTGTGAATGATGATCTGGGGTTCTATCTCCGGATCGCCAGGATATCCCAGAATGTGAGTGACCCTCCCCTCCGGCCTTGCCCTGTCTGTTGGATACTGGGTGATCTCTACGACTACGATTTGATTCGGTCTTGCCCTCTTGGTCTCTCCTTCCGGGATGAAGACCTCCTGAAGGATTTTTTCATCTTCTGGAATAACGTAGAAATAATTTTTCCCTTTGACAAACTTCCCAACGATGCGCCTGATTTTTCTTTCCAAAATCCGGATGATACGTCCCTCTTTTCCCTTCTTCCGAATGGACTCCACCCGTGCCACAACCCGATCCCCGTGCATTGCCTCTTTGAGATGTCTGGGGCCGATAAAAATATCTTCTTCCCCCTCCTGTTCCGGAATGACGAAACCGTATCCGTCAGGATGGCATCTCACTCTCCCAGAGACGAGATTCATCTTGGCCAGAAGCCCGTAACGGTTCCCCCGGATCTTAACGACTCTCCCCTCATCGGCCAGATCCCTCATTCGTTCTCTTAAGGGCCTTCTTTCCTCTTTCGCCAGGCCAAGGCGTTGAAGAATTTCTCTCAAAAGCAGAGGCCGGTCTTCATCCTCCATCAACCGAAGAATATCTGCGATGGTAATGTTTTGTCTTTTAATTTTTTTCTCTTTTCTTCCCATCTTTTTATCCTTGATTCAGAACTCTGTAGGGGCAATTCATGAATTGCCCCTACTCCGAACTCTCCTTTCAAAAACAAAAAGGGGCGGTCAAAGCCCCTTTTTGTTTAAAACCGAAACGATCCATCTTCCAAGCTACACTCCCACTCCTCGGAATAACCCCATCCCTCCAAGAAACATGGGCACCAGGATTGCCGCAAGGATGCCCAAACCAGCTACAATGATCAGAGGAAGAAGAACCGCGAGAACGGCTCGGCCTGTGGACATCGCATGACCTTCTCTCACTCCGAAGATGATGAGGATGATCATATAGATGGACCCGATGAAACTTCCGATAAACGGGATGATATCGAAAAGATGGGCGCAGAAGGAATAGGAGATGGCGCGAAAGGTTGCTTGAAATCCCTTTTTATTTCCTCCGACGATCATGACGCAAAGATGCGTGATAGCGCTTCCGACAAAAATGGAGGAAGTCGCCATCAAGGGAATACCAATCAGGCAGAGGGTCAGGATAAGACTATACGGAATGAAAGCAAAGACCTGGGGCGGAATGAAAGCGGAGAAGAAAAACCATTGATAGATCATGGATATTCCGAACCCGATAATCCCTGAGATGATTCCAAAGATGAGGGGAGACCAGTATCCTTCTCCTGCCGCAACCTTTTTAAAGAATCGGGTGGGGGAAAAAAGAGCTTCTTTCGTCGTTCTGAGATACGCCCCGAAGAACCCTTCACCGCTCTCCCATGGAGAAAATTTCTCTTCTGATGAAATCTCTCGAACCTGACCCTCGACCGATTTCGCCATCTCCTGGTATTGCATAAACTTTGAAATGATGATGCCACATTTGGCGCATTCATCGCTTTGGGGCTGTTCAAACCCGCATTGGGGACAGGTTACCGTAGGACCGGTATAGGGTTTAACCTCAGGTTTGGGTTTAGGTGGCGGTGCGGATTCGAAGGGCATTCCTGCGAATGCCGGGGGGGCCTCCTCTTCAACCCTCACCCTTCCTCCGAATTCTTCAAACACCCGCACATACTTCTCCATCTCCTCCTTGGGTATTCCCTTCTTAACGACGATAGGAACCCTCTGAAGCAGGCTCTCGGCTTTCTCCGGAGTAAGGTTAAATCTTTTTTGAAGCCCCTGGAGCAAAAGGGTCTCTTCTTCTGCTCCGGCCACTTTCAACCCTAAAAAGACCACCTTGTAAAGCCCCATCCATCCACCTCCCGTTCAGGACCATACCGTTTTATGATAGTTACCACATTCAACTTCAAACTACAAGAATTATTTAGTTAAAGATACGAATAGCACGAATGAATCGGAACGACTGTCGTACCGACACAGCAAATAACACGCTTGCGCGCCGAAGCGTTATAGCGCACACACACGAATGGGTGTTATTCGTGTAATTCGTTATCATTCGTTTAATTCGTTAATTAAAAATTGCAAAACCTTTCTAAATTTGAGATAATCTTTCCGGTCAATCTTCAGGCTTCCACTTTCAACCGTTGAGGAGGATTCAATGAAAACGAGAATGACTGAACTCTTGGGTATCAAACATCCTATCATGCTCGCTGCAATGGCTTTCATCAGCTTGCCAAAACTGGTAGCCGCTGTCTCGAATGCCGGTGGCATTGGTATGTTGAACTCGGTTGTCTATACGCCGGACCAAATGAAAGATGTCATCAGGCAGGTGAAGTCCCTGACGGATAAACCCTTCGGAATCAATGCCACCCTGATCATGCCCAATGCCAGAGAAAATCTGGAAGTGGCTCTTGCAGAAAAAGTTCCCATTATCAATTTTGCTCTGGGAAAAGGGGACTGGATCATTAAGGCGGTCCATCAGTATGGCGGCAGGGTTCTGGCAACAGTGGCCATAGAGAAACATGCCCGCCGGGCAGAAGCGGACGGAGCGGATGCTCTTGTGGTGACAGGCCATGAGGCTGCAGCCCACGGAGCAGAAGTCGGCTCTTTGGTATTGGTCCCTTTGATCGCCAGCCAAACTAAGCTTCCAATCATTGCAGCCGGAGGCTTTTGTGATGGCAGAGGATTGGCAGCGGCTCTGGTTCTGGGAGCGGATGGCATTTCGATGGGAACACGGTTCATGCTGACGCAGGAATGTGATATGCATCAAAAGACAAAAGATCTTTCACTTAAAACCACGGCTGAAGATACGATCTGTTCCGAAAAGATTGACGGTTTACCCGGGAGATGGCTCAAGAATCAGGCAGCGATCAAGATGGCAACATCGAGACCGTCACCCTTCGCGGCGTTCTCCAGCGCCCTGCGTATCAAACGCATGATCAATGTTCCCCTTTATAAGCTGTTGTTGGGGGGTCTTAAACAGCGGGGGGTTCAGGATCTGGCCCGCCAGGCGGTGGGCCTTAAGGGGCTGAGGGTCGCTATTGAAAATGGCGACTTAGAGACGGGAGTCCTGCCCATTGGCCAAGCCATCGGTTTGATGAAAGATATACCAACCTGTCAAGAACTGCTTGATCGAATCGTTGCCGAAGCCCAGGACATCGTGGAGGCGGTGAGGAAAAAAAATATTTCTTAAATACTCCACTGAGATTTCAGCGTTCTATCCTCCATTAGTCTTATAGTCATTGACGATTCGACGAATGGACTATTCGACTATGCGACTTATGAGGCCAACTCCAAATTTAAATTAGGAACGACAAGATGATTCGACGTAATTTAGAACATCCTGAGGTGAAAATGACCCGGTACCTGGCCCATGGGGGTGGTATCGCACATATGATTCTGACGACCCAATGCCTGGAAACCCTGATGTTCCTTGCCCACGCCTCCGTCCCTCCTGGCAATAAACTTCTTGGTCATGTAGATCCCATGGAAGAGATCTATATCATCCAGAAAGGTCGAGGGCAAATGCAGGTGGGCGAGGAGATATGTGAAGTAAGATCAGGAGATTCGATTCATATCCCCATTGGCCAATTTCATGAACTGACCAATACAGGAGATGAGGAAATGACCCTGCTCGTGGTGGCCGGCCTGATCCCATCCGTCGATGGTATCTAACTTGACTTCTTCGCCACCGGAGATTGCTCTTTTTTAAAAGCCTCTAATTCATCCAGAAATCCCCATTTTTCTAACAACCAAGGAATCCGCTGCGTGTCATTCATTCTCTTGAATAGAGCCCTTTCAGAAGGATCGAGCGTTGACTCGATTTGGCGAAGGCCATCTTCGTCGGAGGAAAAGGCCCGGGCAACCTCATGTGCAATCAGTCCGATATTTGCTTTTCGATTGTTTTGGAAGGAATTTTGAATTAATACGACCCGGATGGCAAACCCTCTTTTTGAAGCCCCTTGCCCTTGGGCCCCTGTTGGCTGAATTGGACTTCCTGCTTTGACGCCTTCTCCCTGAACCAAACCGAGGATGGCGGAAGAGATAGGAATCGTCAGGGACGTGGAGAAGATCTCTTTTGGAATTTCATAAAATAATAGAAGGTTGCGGGAGAAAATCCCTCCAAATGATGAGCCGTAAAGTCTATTTAAAGACTCCAGCAAACAGGATCCAACCTCATTTGAAAGGACGATTGACAGATCGATGATCTGAGCGATCATATTCTGTTTTTGCAGTTCATCCTTGGCTTTCTTCTCTTCAGCCGCCTGTTTGGCATAACGCAGGCAGTCCCGGACATCCTCACAGGTCCGGCATTCGGGTTTTGCATCGGTCCTGGTCATCCCGTCTTTAAGGGTGACCTCTTGAATTGATCCAAAACAGTCTTTTCTTTCCACGGAATCTGTCCTTTCTGCCAAAATGATTTTTTCTTTTAACCGGTCATCCCGGTTAATCCTTCTTATGCCTCAACACCCAGAGGAGGCCGATGATGATCAAAAGCACGGGCAAAAAATAGACCTTGACCAGGCCGGGTACCGAAATATGGATCGAGTAATACTTCCCGCCCAGAATCAATATCCCGATGACCGCTGTCACCCATGCGGCAACGGACTTCTGGTTTCGAAAAAGGCCCCCTACTCCAAGCGCGATGACGACCCAGGGCCATCCTTCTCTTAACCCATACCCTGTTCCCATCCGATCCAGGAAGATCAGAACCCCTATCACGATCAGAGCCAATCCCAATCCCATCCCTTTTCTCCTTTCTCCTCATTTGATGACAAAACGGTCCCGAACCTGTCCCTCCAGGTCTACAACTTCTCCTTCTATCCAGTCGGTCTGGATGGAAACCCAGACATAATGAAAATACCCTCCCCTCTCTTTAAAGGGATGGAGAGGAGCCCCTCCACCGCCTGAAATAATATAAACGATACCGTCCTTCTCTCGCCGATCATACCGGTGATCGTCTCCTGCAAAGACAGCATTCACCTTCGCCTTCACAAAGAACTGATGGAGTTGATCTCGATCAGAGGGATATTTATCCATCGTGCTTCCCCTTTTAAAGCTATCCGCAGGAAGAAATAAAGGGCGATGAAGAAAGGCCAGTTTAAAAGTGAAGTCCGATGATTCCATAATCTCTTTGAGCCAATGCCGCTGATCATCTGAAATCCTCCCCTTCCCATTTTCTGAATCCAGGATGATGAAAAATCCTTGCCCTACATGGAAAGAATAGTAAGCTTTTCCTTCCGGGAGAACGAACTGTTTGTTATACATCTCCTCTCCCCGGGGAGTTATTCCCACATCATGGTTCCCGGCGACAGGGAAGAAGGGGACAGTGATCGGTCTTGAGAGATGAAAAAATTGCTGCCACTCTTTTTCAGTAGGCCGGTTAACCATGTCTCCCAGGTGGATGATAAAATCAGGTTTCCGTTCAAGGATTCTCGCAAGCAGCTGGGGATAAACCTTTTCTCCATCCCGGCTATCCCCGATCACAGCAAATTGAACAGGAGGAACCGAGGATTGGACACGCTCAATATTTTTAGAGACTTCCCTGATGGACCCAGCATAGGAATCAAAAGCAAAGCAAAGGAACAAACAGGGGAGGATCAGTCCAAATCTTAATCTTTTTTCCTTGAAATAATTTCTTAAATTTTTCATAATATCCCTTAACGAAGATATATATTTTCAATACATCATCTCCGGAAAAAAGGCAATTGGTCTCTATGCTTCATAAAAGGAGTGTTTATGGATTCCAAATTAGTCAAACAGTTTATTACGTTTATGGTTCTCCTCTTTGGATGGACAATCGTCTTTCTGCTGGCAGGACCCAAATAATTTTATTGAAACATCACCCCTTCCGATGATAAGTATTGAGGCATCAACCTTGCGCTCAAGCGGGGCAACTCGATGAAGGGGATTTCATTCTCTAAAAGGAGGTTTCTATGTTCAGAAAAGGACTCTTTTTGGTTTTGGCAATTTCTCTCCTCTCTTTACTTTTCTACTTCTCTTCTGCCCATTCCCAGAAGGGAATGATCTCAAAGGAAGAGGCATCCTGTTACCAATGTCACGAAGAGATCAAATCGCTTAAGGTAGGAAATAAGCATGGACCTCT
>Ga0194126_10000243_pt1 | contig 86951 bp, 71 predicted proteins | sample TA2KigC150mmetaG_FD_148641 | JGI IMG/M metagenome (GOLD analysis project Ga0194126, IMG submission 148641) | Freshwater microbial communities from Lake Tanganyika, Tanzania - TA2015035 Kigoma Deep Cast 150m | ecosystem: Environmental > Aquatic > Freshwater > Lake | place: Tanzania: Lake...
AGCATTTCCCTACACTCCTCTATCGTCTTCCCCTCAGTGATTACCTCCGGCCACTCAACAAGCTGCCCCATGTAACCAGAGCTTATTTTGGTATATTTCGCCGTGTAGCTTCTCACCATGGATAGGCGATACCTCTTGATGCTAACTCTCAGACAATTATATCAATTCCCTGCCATCCAGATAAACCATTATTCTTAGGCACTTCCTGCCCACAGGCACTTCATGGGAAGGACAGGTGGCACTTTAACCAGGTGACGGTCACCCGTCCTTCCTAGGAAGAACCCGAGGGCGGGCGACACGCACTAACTTAGCCCCTTTTGTCATCGCGAACCACCGCAATAGCACGGGCGTTAAAAGCATATTCCAATACGTTTTCTGACTTACCCATTTTAAGCTATCCGAGCAATCTCATATGGCAGATCTGCTGCAAGACGTCCTTGTTACTCCAGTTCAAAAAGAATCATTTGGCTAAGCGCGGAATTATCCGCCCTGTCCTATTCATGTATGACTTATATCCATCTCCAAATTGTTCCAGCATTAACTTTTCCTCTCTGGTCACCCGCAGAAAATAGAGAGGGATGAAAATAACCAGGCTTGCCAGGCCGGAAATCCAGTTCCAGATAAGCAATGCCTGGGCGATCCCCCAGAGCATATGAGCAGCGTACATAGGATGTCGGATATACCTGTAAACGCCGTCGCTAACCAACCGCTGTCCTGATTTAACCTCAGTGGTCACCGACCAGGCTCTTCCCAGGTCAGCATGCGACCGCCACAATAACCACAATGCGAAGATGAAAATGGCCGCACCGATGAAACCAGCCGATACAGGCATCCCATAATTCGCAAAATCCAGCCAATTGGTGAACAGGCCCAGAAGTGGTAGCAGGATCGCGATACCCCACAATCCTGCCAGCATCGCCACCGCAACTCCCTCAGTACTAAGTATCGCTCTCCGGTCCTGCCTATTTTTTCGGCTGTACCAGACCCTGATGAACGACCCCACGACAAAACAGACCAAATATACTACCTGAAATATCTTTTCAAACAAAGCAGTGCCCATTGTAACTATCGCGTTGTGTTGAGCACAACTTCCCGGCCTGTTTCAAAACCAAGCAGCACGGTTTCTTACTCGCTCCACTCTTTGGTGACAGTAGCCAGGTTTTGCCGATAAACCTGGAGCAAGGCAGGTATCTGGGAGATGAGCAACACAACAAGCGCCACCACAACTGCGATAATGTATGACCTGGGGAAAATAGTCAGCGCAATGCTGAATACATCCTCTGCACCTCTCTGCGATGCTTCCATAAACAGCCTGGCAACCCACTCCCCTAATGGGATACCGCCGATAACACCCACCACCCCAATTATGAAGTTCTCCAGAGAAATCATATTCACCAGGGCAAAATCGCCCAGACCAATGGCTCGCATCACCGCCATCTCCCGCGTCCGCTGCAGTACGTTGATAGTGACGCCGTTGAAGATGATGGCCACACCCAACGTTACCCCCATCATCAGCATGAAGCCTATCATCACCCAGAAGAAGCCCATCATCTCATCTATCAGCGCCCTGGTATCGCTCACCAGCTCCACGGATGCCACCTGAGGCATGTCATACATCCTCTTGAGCAAATCTGCAGACGGCAGCCCATCGAATTTCACGAAAATGCCGGTAGCCGCTCCAAGGTTGTGCTGCAATTTCTGCACCTCGCGCAGCGGCATGAACGCCCTGGCCCCTACAGCAGTCTGGACATAACCGGCCAGCTTCTTCTCGGTCTCTCCCACCGTGCCCACCAGCGGTTCAAGCTGAACTGTATCTCCTACCTCAGCACCCAGCCTCTCTTTGTAGGAGATAGGTATAAGCACCCCGTCGTTTGTCACATCTATCCGTCTGCCATCTTCCCCAACCAGCCAGTACATTGACGAGCCGGCAGGAAACCCCGCAATGCTGGTATCCACGGTATTTCCCCCATAGCGTACGCGATACGGCATCTCTAGTACGGCCTCCGTCTCCTTCACGCCCTTCAGATTCCCGATATAGGTCGCTGTGGATGCTGCCCCTACACCTTGTAAGTACACAAACGCATCGTACTTCTGCACCACATTGAATTGCATATCAAACGTGCTATCAACTGCATCTACAAAGGACATGGATACCAGGATGAGAATCACCGCCGATGCTACCCCAGACGCCATGAACAGGCTGCGGCGAACGTTGCGAAAGATGTTGCGTAGCGGCACCTTCAGAACATAGGGAAACGGGCCAAGGAGAAAGGCAAGCGTTCTCATCACAATCCTGTTGCCGGAAGCCGGTATGGCAGGACGCATGGCCTCAGCAGGTTGTATGCTCAATGTTGACCAGGCAGGAAGCAGCCCTGCCACCAGCGGTATGCCCATGCCTATCAAAATACCCACCACAATCACGCCCCAATGAGTTATCACTATCATACTGGGTATGTTGAGCTGCGAAACATACATCTCAGTAAGCCCGTTAGCCAGAAGGTGGCCGGCGATTACACCCGTTAACGAGCCAGCGATGCCCACCACCAGCGCAAATCCCATATAGTGGAACAGAATGGACGACCTGCTGTACCCGATGGCACGCATCAGGCCTATCTGTATGCGCTGTGACTCTACCAACCGGCTGAGCAAAACGTAGATGCTAAGCGATGCCATGGTGAGAAACAGAAGTGGGAAAAGGAAGGCGAGCATGGCAAAACCCTCCAGGTCCTGTCTTAAGAGCTGAACGCTGGGCAGGTCCTTCCGCGCCGTCATATAGGCAGTGCGTACACCTCTTATAATATCAATTTCCCTGGCACGTACTTTGACAGGGTCATCCTTCGAGGTTATCCGCCCGATGTCGTGCCGCCGCAGAATCCCCTTTACCCTGTCCAGCACTTTTCCTCTGTCTACTCCCGGTGCCACCCTGAGAACAAGCTCACTACTCTTGCCATCCATACCGAAGATTTGCTCGGCGGTGGATTCTGGCATAAAAAAGACCCCAAAGGTACGCGGGGAAGGCATAGCATCCTGGGCACTCTTGGTCACCCAGAGATATTCGGGGCTGACCACTATGCCCATGACCCGGAACTTGGCCTTCACTCCCTGATATTCCAGAGTAAGCCAATCGCCAGGCTGTATCTTGTGGTAATCGGCAAAATGGTTCTCAACCAGGATTTCTCGTCCGAATTCAGGGCTAAAGTATCCACCCGATTCTATTTGCACCAAATTCACATCGGGCAAATGAAGCGATGGCAGCGAAATCACATGCCCTGCCACCTTCTCACCAGTTTCCCCTCCCATGTCCACATTCACATCGCCTCTAATCCGACCAATCGCTGCCACCCCTGGAATCTCGTTCAACTGCCGCACTGCCCTGTTATCTATCTCGTCAACGGATATCCAGTAATCTCCCATATTGAGTCGGTCAAAATATGAGTTGTAGGAGATATCGAGGTTCAGGTATGCCTCGTAGCCACAAATGAATATAGTAATGCCAAGAAAAATGATGAAGGCTACAGCCCCATATTGTATTTTTGCCGACTTGATATCGCGCAGGAGCTTTAGGTGCAGCTTTGGCACAGCTACCATTCCAGTTTATCCGGGTCAAGGGGATGCTCATTGATAATAGTCTTGGCAATACGCCCATCCCGCATCTTCAGCACACGGTCTGCTATCTCACCTACAGTCGCATTATGCGTCACCACCACCACAGTCTTTTGCTGTGTTTTGTTTAGCTCCCGAAGAAGCTTGAAAATCCGCTTGCCTGTCTCGAAATCCAGGCTGCCTGTAGGCTCATCACAAAGCATTATCGCAGGGTCGGTGGCAAGTGCTCGCGCAATAGCCACACGCTGGTTCTCGCCACCGGATAGTTCGCTGGGAAAGTGGTTTAACCTGTGCCCCAGACCGACGCTCTCCATAAGCTGTTCTGCAGAGGGGTGATTCGTCACCAAATCGGCAGCAAATTCAACGTTCTCCTTGGCTGTTAGCGTAGGAATCAAGTTAAAAGTCTGGAAAATAAACCCTACCTGTGTTCGACGGTAGTGCGTCAACTGGCTCCTATTCATCCTGGAGACCTTAAAGCCATTGACCTCAATCAGCCCGGAGCTTGGTTTATCCAACCCGCCTATCAAGTTGAGCAGTGTGGTCTTGCCCGACCCGCTCGGGCCCAGGAGCACCAGAAATTCACCAGGAGAGATTTCGAAGGAAACGTTATTGAGTGCCACCACATCGATTTCCCCCATGGTGTAGATTTTGGAGACACCGTCTAGCTTTATGCTGGGCTTCATAACGATTACCCTGGCTTTCTGTGACCTGTTGCCAAATATGCCACTTCATCCATTGCCTATATTATAGAAGGCAACACCCATAATGCCAATGTTCGCACGGAATGTAAGGGGATAAGCGGCTCGCAAGTCGAGATATATGACAGACCGCTATATGCTGAGTGGCATCTGACGAGCAAACAATCCGCTGCTAAGCTCGGCTTCATGCGTCCTGAGCCATTTTCTACAATAGCGGCACTCCGGACAATGTTGGGCTACCAGCCGCCAGAACCTCTTAGAGTGGTTCATTTCCTTTAGATGAGCAAGTTCATGAATGACCACATAGTCAATAACTGCCTCCGGTGCCATTACCAGCTTCCAATTGAAGCTGAGATTCCCTTTTCGAGAGCAGCTTCCCCACCTTGTCCTCTGCCCTCGAATGGTCACTTTGCCGGGATTTACACCAAGCTCAGTGCCCCATTTCCCTACCCTTTCCAGTATCAGACTGGCAGCCTGTACTCGATACCATTGCTCCAGCACTGGGCCTATTTCTCCCCCAGATGACACGCCATTCACTACCAGCCGGTTCCGTTCCAGTCTGGCACACGCCACACCGCGGTTCTTCCCCGCCACCACCATCAACGGCCGACCAAGATAGGAGACAACATCGCCAAACTTTATCCCCCGTCCACACAGTTGTGGAAGCAGTTGACTTTGCCTGGCCAAGTTACGCAAAATCCAACGCTTCTTTGCCTTCAATACTTCGGCTACCCGCCCCACCGGACACACCCGCGGGATAACTACTACAAGGCCCTGCCCTCTCCTTATCTCAAGCCTTATATTCCGCGCCCTGGCGCTGCGCTTCACAACATAGGAAACCGTCCGCCCATCAAGGGCTACCTCGCCCTGCGTAACCATCACCAGCCGTGGACGGCCTCTGCTAGCCATGACAAAAGTTTAGCCCCCGGCCTTCTTAATGTCCATATTTTTCATCAAAAAGGTAAAATACACATGCCATTTTTAAACAGGGAAATAACACTTGCATTTGAACCAAAGACTGGTATCATATGCAGGTAACAGCACAACCAATCTGCAACAAGCAACTGCGTAGAGGTGAACGATGGGCAAAAACAACGGCAAGTCGGAAATAACCAGAGACAACGTGAAACATGTTTTCAATCTAACCGACAAAATCGTAGAGCGCTACCCCAGCAGGCTGACAGGAACAAGGGCATGTCTTGAGACTGCAATGCGATTGAAAGAGGAGTTCTCCAGGAACTGTGACCAAGGCTCCGTAGATATTGAAGAATTTACTTGCCACCCAAAAAGCTTCCTGAAATACATCCCAGCCATTGTGATTATCGGGATAATCTGCTCCTTCCTGCTGCTGTTCCGGTATCCGGTGCCAGCACTCATCGGCTTCGCCGTGGTCATCTTTGCCTTTTACGGACAGTTTGTGCGCTACTGGCACTTGCTCGACCCGCTTTTCCCCAGGGCTAGAGGATACAATGTCTATGGCAAAATCGAGCCCGAAGGCAAGGTAAAACAGCAAGTTATACTGAGCGCCCATCATGACGCCGCCTACGTCTTCCAGTTAATTGCCCACATGCCCAAGTTCTACTCCACTTTCATGCAAGGGGGTATCCTGTTTCTCATCGTGGGATTTCTGGTATCCCTGATATGGACAGTCCTGATGCTGTTCGATGTCCCACCTCCCGCCTGGGCACACCCATCTATACCACTGGCTCTGGTCATCTGCAGCATCCTGGTGCTACCGCTAGCCTTTTTCACCACTGGTCAGGTGTCACCAGGGGCAGGGGACAACATGATTGCAGTAGCAACCACCAACGAGGTAGCCAGGATATTCCAGGAAGCCAAAAAAACAGGCAAAAACATCCTGCAGCACACCCGTCTGATGATAGTATCCTTCGACGCCGAGGAAGCAGGATTGCGCGGCGCCAGAGCCTTCTGCAGGAAACACAGGGATGAGCTGCTGGGCACTAAGACCTACGTCTTTAACATTGATACTCTCTACAAGGTCAAGGACATCAATTTCCTCGCCCACGACCTGAACACCACGGTCAAGCTCTCCCGTCAGGTGGCTCAGGATTGCGTTGATATCGCCCACGCACTGGGCTATCCAGCCGTAGTCTCCGGCATGCCCTTCGGTGGCGGCAGCACCGACGCAGCAGCTTTTGGAGAAATCGGCGTAGAAGCCACCAACATGGCTGCTATGAGCTTCGATGTCAACGCCTTTGGGAAAGACATGGTGTACCACACCAAGAATGACCTGACAAAATACATCGAGCCTGAAGTAGTAGAAGCAACTCTCAAAATCGCCCGCAGCTATATCCTTCAGAAAGACGCCGAAGCTTGACGGACAGTCCTTCAGATAATCCATGGCATGGGGCTTCAGCCCCGCTTGAATATATGATAGATTCACCGGACTATTCAGGCACATAAGGAGGTAAGAAGATGAATAAAACGCACATCCTATGGCTCGTTCTAGCCTGTCTAATTCTACTTAGCGGCTGCTACAGCCCTGGGGGGCCAGTACCAGAGAACCCCAAATCCCCGGCAGCACGACAATCCATCCCACAGAAGGTAATCGTAGAAGAGGAGACAATCTATTCCCCTGCACCCAGAGATAACGGTGTGCCACCCGACTCCTGCGATTACATCCACTTTATTAGATACAGGCCAGCCACGTCTGACGGCAAGCCCAAGGAAGTAAATGCCATCCTAGTGCTGATGCCGGGTTACATGGGCGGCGCCAACGAGTTCGAGTATATGGGCAGGCAACTGGTCTCCATGTCAGAAGCCCAAGGCAAGGAAAGTCTTGAGGTTTGGGCTATCGACCGCAGGCCAAACTGCCTGGAGGACCTCACCGGCATGAACGCCGCCGAAGAATCCGGTGAACTCCCTGACCCAAAGATAGCCATTGACTACTACTATCGAGGCAGCACCATCAAAGACAAGACATTCCAGGGCTTCCTCAAGGAGCAAGACGTTCCTTATCTTTCTGAGTTCGGCCTGAAGCTAGCCATGGAGGATATTTACCAGATTATCACCAGCAAAATACCAGACCCGGGGGAGCGCCGGAAGACAGTGTTCATCGGTGGGCATTCCCTGGGCACTCCACTCACAGCACTATTCGCCGGCTGGGACTTTGATGGAAACCCAAACACACTCGAAGACGCCGGATACCGTAACTGCGCCGGCTTAGTTCTGCTGGATGGTCCCGTATTCTACTGGGACATCAAAGGCTTTAGCAACATCAGCCAAGAAGACTACAATCAGCGACTACAGGATATCCGTGCCGGCATAGCACCACGGCTCGATTTCTTCCAGGGCGTTTCCCCTGAAGCCATGGCTTTGCTGGAGATAATGGCCATGTCGGCGGCTGCCCATCCAGACGAAGAATCCACCTTGTTCAAAAATGTCCCCTATTCTCAAGAGGTGGCTGCGCTACTACAGCTACTCCATTCCAGGGATTTGATTCACTTCATATCCGGCAAGCCTGCAGTCTCCGATTTCAGATACACCAACGAGGCATTGCTGGGGGTATTCATGGATGACAACTTCCAGCCGGTCAAGATGCTACAAGTTAGCATGGGATTCCTTCAGGGTGGCCCCGTGGTCAAGAAGAGCTTCCCCGGCTCGCTGTCCAAGCTGTTAGGTATACGCGGAATAGACCTCGATAACCTGTTCATCCCCTGGGATGCTGGCCCGCGAAATGAACTAGGAAAAGGCCCTCTCTACTCCTGGGTGAATTTCGATGAAATAGGCAACGCTAATGACCCTGACTATCGCAGCACAAACGGCAAGGTCATCTACACTACCATAATCGAAGAAATGACCGACATCCAGGACTTCGCCCGCGTGCTCTACCGTGGCCCGTCCAACTACACCGAATGGTATTTCCCATCGCGTCTTAGGTTGGACATCGGAGCTGCTGGGACACCATTCAATAAAGACGTTGGGTTGACCTTTTTCCATAACCCCAAGGTAGACGTGCCCGTAATTGCCTTCGGCGCACCACATGGCGATGTTCCCCATATTTCCGGCTGGGACGAATACAAGAGCAGCATCGCCTCCACCGAATTTGTGACCATTATGGCTCCGGGCTATAACCATCTCGACATAGCCTGTGCTGCCGTAGACCGTCCCGGACACCGTGAAAACCTGGTCTTTAAGCCCCTATTAGATTTCCTGTTCCGCAACAGCAAGGGCAAAACACTGGTGCCCTAAAATACCTTGTCAGCGAGATTCCGGACGAGGTGGCTGGGGACGCCGACCATCAGAGTAGCGGCGGATGCCCTCGGCCATGCCAGGGTCTTTTATGCTGTCTTTATGCAAGCGCTTCTCCAGTCTTAACCCCTCAGGCAATGGTAACGACAAGCCCTCGTACACGCTGCGGCGGTCATTGCGCAGGCTCACCTGGGGATAGCTAGAAATAGACTTGGCCAATTCCAAAGACCTTGAAAGAGCTTGTCCTTGCGACACGATCTCCTGAACCAGGCCAATTCGCAGCGCATGTTCAGCATCTATCTGCACGCCGGTCTCTATCATGTAAAGCGCATTTCCCAGACCCACTACCCGCCACAAACGCTGGGTGCCGCCATCAATCAGGGGTACTCCCCAGCGGCGGTTAACCACGCCAAAGCTGGCATTGCGACTGGCAATACGAAAATCACACCAGCAGGCCAGCTCCAACCCCCCAGCCAGGCAATAGCCGTTCACAGCAGCTATGGTCGGCTTGCGGACATCGGTAATACGGCTAATGCCCATGGGCCCGCACGTTTCAGAATATTTCCAGGATATCAGGCTCTCCACCTTCCTCAGGTCAGCCCCTGCGCAGAAGGACACATCACCAGCTCCGGTAAGTATCAAGACATCGAGACCATCATCTTTCCGAAAGGTATCCACTGCCTTGCACAGCAGTTCCGCAGTTTCCCCATCTACCGCATTGCGTACTTCGGGCCTGTTAATGGTCACGATGAAAGCACGCCCTTTGCTCTCAATCTCAATTTTGGCCATAGCGATACCTCCTCTGGAACAGACAGTTACCTAATAGAAATTCGACTGACCCGCTAGAGGTCACATTGTAGGATATTGAGCAGGAGGGGTAAAGGACTGGCGTTCAAATCATAGCCCAGCCTCAGCCAAAATCTCAGGAACCACCTCTTCCTTACCTATGGCCATGACATGGACACCATCGCAAACAGAGTCTTTCTTCAACGCCGCAATCATCCTGCCGGCGATCTCAATGCCCTTCTTCAGCGCCTCACCCTTAGGTGCTGCTGCCAGCTCATCAATCAAGTTTTGCGGCACAAAAATGCCAGGGACATTGTCTGTCATATACTTGGCCATCCTCGCTGAGGTCAACAGCACTATTCCAGCCAGTATCTTCACCGGGAATTTCCGAGCATACTTCATAAATTTGGCGAAATTATCCAGGTCGTAAATAGCCTGCGTCTGAAAAAACTCGGCTCCGGCTTCCACCTTCTTCTCAAATTTGATCAACTGAGGTTCTATGGGATTGGCCTCCGGCGTCACTATGGCGCCAGCGCAGAACTCGACAGCGCCGTCCAGGTCATTACCTCCCAAATCTTTACCCGATTCAAGTTGACGTATAGCCCTCAGCAACTGAGATGAATCAAGGTCAAAAACGCCTTTAGCTTCCTTATGGTCGCCGACAGGCACAGCGTCTCCAGTCAGGCAGAGCACATTTCGGACACCCCTGGTATAGGCAAAAAGAAGCTCAGCTTGAAGAGCCAAACGATTACGGTCGCGGCAGGTCATCTGCAATATAGGTTCGCCGCCACGTTCCCTGACAGATAGGCAACCGCCGATAGACGGAAACCGCATCACCGAGCTTTGATGGTCAGTAACATTCATGGCATCTACCTTGTCCTTAAGCAGGTCAATATGATGCAACATGTTTTCAATGTTTGTGCCTTTGGGCGGCCCAATCTCGCTGGTTACCACAAACTTCCCAGAATTAAGCGCTTCCTTAAATTTAGTCACCATAGCCATCCCTCACTCAGACAATCTTGACCGTCCGCGGTCTGGGTGCCGCTTGGAAATTCTTCGGCGGCTGCTGTTTACGCATCAGTTCAAGCCGACCCTGCGCATTTAGCCGCTGATATATCAAAGTCCAGGCGCAATCCTTTTCCTTGTCCACCTCACACTTGCCCCTATTGGTGCCTCCACAGGGGCCATTAACCAAACCTTTGTGACAGGCGGTTATAGGGCAAATTCCCGCTGTCTCTCCCAAAACGCACTGGCCACACTGGGCACAGACCTCGTGGAAATTTCCCGGTTCATCTTCCAGGCCAATGAATAGCGTATCCACCCCGGGTATTACCGGTTTGTCAAGATACGAACTTACCTTGTGCACCCCTAATGCACAGGACATCACCAGCAGGCAGCCAGAATTGCCAATAGCTTCGTTATTCTCCTTAACGGCAACCTCAGTCATCTCGTCACAAGCAGTGGGAATAACCGTCCAACCGGTAACTATCTTGCCTAGCTCTTGCAGCTTTTCTTTCATAGCCAGCACTTCGTCCCGACCACCAGTCTTGGTCATGGTAGTGCAGGTGCCACAGCCTATAATAAAAACCCTATCCAGTCCATCCAGTTGTCCCTTGGTCTCCTCAAACGGTTTTTGTTTAGTTATAGATTTCATAGTCACACTCTCCTAAAGCACCGCTTCGCCTCAAAGCAAAGCCCATCATCTCTCCAGGTCACACCTGAGGCATCGCTTGGCCTCTTGCACAGCTATCTCCTCCGAGAAACTGAGCTCTATTTCTTCAAAGCCGCTCTTCCTTTCCTCTGTAGGCAACCTGGGCACCTCCAACCTCTTTTGTGACTCCCACGCCTCCTCTTCAGGCTTAGTAGCAGCTTCCAGGATAACCTCCGTCTTCATGTCATACATCTCCACCCTTGACGTATCGGCCTTGAGGTATTTATCTATAGCCAGCGCCCCCCTCCTGCCAGCAGCAATAGCCTCTATCACCATACCAGGACCAGTCACAAAATCTCCACCGGCAAAGACACCAGGGACATTGGTAGCCAGTGTATTGCTATCAACCGCCAGAGTCTCCCACCTGGTCCGCTCCAAAGCACTATCGGGAGGCAAAAAAGATAGGTCAGGCGCTTGGCCAACAGCGGCTATTACTGTGTCCGCCTCCGCAAAGAACTCGGACCCAGGAATTGGCAGTGGCCGGCGTCGACCGCTGGCGTCCATCTCTCCCAACTGCATGCGGATACACTGTAAGCCAGTAACTTTCCAGTTATCATTAACGATGCGAGTTGGGCTGACCAGGAAACTGATTTGTATTCCCTCGGTCACCGCCTCCTCATATTCCACCTCTGTCACTGGCATTTCCTCACGAGACCTCCTGTAAAAAATGCTAACCTCATCTGCACCAAGCCGCAGCGAGGTTCGCGCTGCATCTAACGCCACATTGCCACCACCGATGACAGCCACCTTCTTCCCGACCCTAACCTGCTTACCTACCTTCACATCTCGCAGGAATCGCAGCCCATAGTGAAAACCCTCCACATCTTCCAGCTCACCAGGTATTCCCACGCGCTGGCTGCGCTGAGCACCAGCAGCTACAAACACGGCAGCAAAGCCATCTTTCTTCAAATCATCGACGGTAAGATTAGCACCTATAGGAGTATTATATCTTATGTCAACACCACGCCTGGCGATGTACTCTATCTCCTGTTCGATAACTTTACGAGGCAACCGGAAATCAGGAATAGCCACAGAAAGCATTCCACCGCCTACCGGCAAGGCCTCGAAGACGGTAACACCATATCCCATCTGGGCAAGATAATAGGCACAACTGAGTCCCGTCGGCCCTGCCCCTATGACTGCCACCTTTTGAGGTCTAGTCCTGGGAAATGGTTCGGGCGGAGGCAACTTAGAAATGTTATCGAAATACCAATCGGAAGCAAAGCGCTTTAGTGACCTGATGGCCACCGGTTCATCCAGCTCACCACGACGACATCTGCCCTCGCAGGGATGATGGCAGATACGACCGCATATAGCCGGGAATGGGTTCCTCTCCCGGATGGTTTCCACAGACTCCAGGGGTTCGCCACTAGCAATATGAGCAACATATTTGGGAATATTGATGCCCACTGGACAGGTATGCTGACAGGGCGATATCATCAGAGAATCGCAGACAGCAGCCGGACACCTCTTTTCTTTTATGTGGGTTTCGTATTCGTCACGAAAATAGTTTATGGTGGTCAGCACCGGGTTAGGACAGGTCTGCCCCAAGCCACACAGCGAGCTTTCCTTCACTGTCTTGGCAATACTAAGCAATGTTGCTATATCGCTATCTTGTCCTTTACCCTGCGTAATCCTGGTCAATATCTCCAGCATTTGCCTGGTTCCCAGTCTACAGGGTACACACTTGCCACATGATTCATCTTGGGTGAAACTCAGAAAATATCTGGCAACCTCCACCATACAGGTGGCCTCATCCATAACTACCATGCCACCAGAGCCCATTATTGAGCCAAGCTGAGCCAGCGAGTCGTAGTCCACTGGCGTATCAATAAATCTGGTGGAAATACAACCGCCCGAAGGACCACCAGTCTGCACCGCTTTGAAGCGCTTGCCACGAGGGATTCCGCCTCCGATATCAAAGATAACCGTAGCCAAAGGCGTGCCCATTGGCACTTCCACCAAGCCGCTATTGGCTATCTTACCAGTCAGAGCAAAGACTGCAGTCCCCTTGCTTTTCTCCGTACCTAAACTGGCGAACCATTCTGCTCCCTTATCTATAATCACAGACACTGAGGCCAACGTCTTCACATTGTTGATATTGCTGGGCTTGCCATCCAGTCCGGATTGCGCCGGGAAGGGTGGACGGGGACGTGGCATACCACGTTTGCTCTCAATAGAAGCAATTAGTGCCGTTTCTTCGCCGCAGACAAAAGCACCAGCGCCCTCCTTAACGTGGATGACAAAACTAAAGTTCGAGCCAAGGATACCGATGCCCAAAAAGCCCCTCTGCTGCGCTTGCTCTAGCGCAATGCGGAAACGCTTCACCGCCAGCGGATATTCGGCACGCACATATATATAACCTTCTCTGGCACCTATTGCATATCCGGCAATAGCCAGACCTTCGATAACAGCATGAGGGTCTGCCTCCAGGATGGAGCGGTCCATAAAGGCGCCCGGGTCACCTTCATCTGCATTACAGATGACATATTTAATTGACCCAGGACTAGCTCTGCAGAATTCCCACTTTCGCCCAGTGGGGAAGCCAGCACCTCCCCTGCCCCGCAGCCCCGACTTTTTGATTTCCTCAATTACTTCTTCAGGTTTCATCAACAGCACCTTCCGCAACGCCCTATAACCACCAGCTTCAATGTAATGGTCTATCTTCTCTGGATTAATGCGCCCACAGTTGCGTAGGATGACGCGCTGTTGCTTCTTATAGAAATTTATCTCTGCATAGTAAGGTATCCTTTGCCCTGTGACAGGATCACAATAGAAGAGGCGCTCCACGGGTTTATTATCACGAAAGTGGGATGCGACGATTTCCGCGGCGTCTTCTGGTTGCACGCGTGTATAGAAGATGCCTTCAGGTTCAATAACTACATTGGGTCCTTGTTCACAGAAGCCGTGGCAACCAGTGAAATCAACTTCCACTCCCGCCACTTTATGACGTTCAACCTCAGCTTTAAGCGCCTCGTAGACGGCATCGCCACCACCAGAAACACAGCCCGTGCCCTGGCAAACAAAAACAGTTCTGTGAGTTGCCATGCTATTCCCCACCCTTCCTACCCTCAAATATCTGAGCCACTTTCCTGGGATTCACATGCCCATAGGTGGTGGTACCGATAACCAGATTCGGCGCCAGAGCACACACGCCAATGCAGGCGACCGTCTCCAGTGTATATTCATAATCAGGCGTGGTTTCTCCCTCCTCAATCCCCAGATACTGCTTCACCAGCTTAAGGATAGTCTTGCCTCCACGCACATGACAGGCAGTACCCCGACACACTCTGACCACGTTCCTTCCCTGTGGTTTTGTATAGAGCTGAGAATAAAAGGAAATCACACCCTGCACCTGCACAGGATACAACCCCAAAGCATTGGCTATGCGCAATGTAGCCTCTGGTGGTATATAACCAAACTCTCCCTGTATCCTCTGAAGCAGAGGAATCAGAGCCCACTTTTGCCGCAGGCATTCTTTTATCAGCTCATCTATTCGCCCCAGGTCAACACCTTGTTTCTTTGCCGACTTAGCCATCAGCACTTACCCTCTCTAGTTTCACTGAACATGACTTCACAGCCAAAGTCCTTGTTTGGTTGTCTGTAACAAAATCGAATAGACCAAATACGGGAGACTCCGGCCAAGAAGCTGGCATGAACAAACTACCCTTGCCCACCGACTCTGTTATTCTGGCTGCTACAGTCACTTGACCTACGAGAGACGACACTCTGACCTTATTGCCATCTTTGACCTTTAGTTTCCTGGCATCAGCCGGATTAATCTCCACAAACGCCTCAGGCACGAATTTCTTCAATCGAGCCGACCTGGAGCTTCGGGTGCCTGTTCCAAACTGGTAAAGCACGTTTCCCACTAAAAGCGTGAAGGGAAAAACATCGCCTGACTCGATAGGCTGTGGAACTTGCTCTAACAACAAAAACTGCTTATGTTCAGACTGCCTGTAATTGACACGCACATCCCGCGGGCCTTTAACATCGAGCCTTGTATAGCTCACGCCACTATACAAAGGAACCAACTCCGCTATCTCATCCATGACCTCCTTAGGAGCAAGATAAGCCATGGGATAGTCCATTTTATTAGCCAGCCGAAGTACGATCTCCCAGTCTGGCAAACTATCACCTAATGGGTTAAAGGCTTTTCTGAGCCGCTGCACTCTGCCCTCAAAGTTGGTAAATGTCCCCTCTTTTTCAACAAAGCTAGCTGCAGGCAGAACTACTTTTGCCAACTTGGCAGTCTTGGTTAGGAACATATCCTGTACCACCAGGAAATCTAACGATTCAAGCGCCTGTCTTACCACATCAGAATTGGGGAAGCTAACTGCCGGGTTCTCTCCAACTATATACATGCCCCTGATGCTGCCCGCCTCTGCCGCCTTAACCATTTCAAAAGCAGCCAGGCCAGCTTCGGTCGGCAGCCGGCATCCCCAGCGAGCTTCGAACTTTTCCCTTATCATGGCATCTGTCAAGGACTGATAGCCAGGAAGACAATCGGGCAGACTCCCCATATCACAAGCGCCTTGCCCATTGCTATCTCGCCGAAGCATATATAAGCATCGAGCACCATCACCCATATCTGTCAACAAGGCTAAATTTGTCAAGGCAGCCATCACATTGCCCTGCTGACCAATCCCATTGTCATATACAATAGATGCCTTTCTAGCTCCAGCAAATATTTTTGCAGCCTGGACTATATCGCCCCAACTTACACCCGTAACATCTTCAGTATTCTCCGCAGTGAAATCCTGTAACGCCTTGGCCAATGCCTCGAAATTGTCCACTCGCTTTATTACGCTATCTTTGTCAAACAGCTTCTCTTCGATGATGGTCTTGACCATTCCGTTTACCAGAGCCACATCAGTGCCAGCCCTAGGTTGCAGCCGCAGATGTGCCCAGGAATTAAGCACTGTCTGGCAAGGGCCTACAACAAGCAACCTGGCGCCTTTTTGTCTAACAGCGCGCCTTATGGCATAGCCTACCAAAGGGGCTGAAGAAGCGGGGTCAGTCCCGATGACCAGGATGACCTGTGACTCTTCTATATCACCAATCGGCTTGGTGCTGCCAACAAAGCTGGTAAACCCATCCAGTCGGCTACCGTTGTCTATATTGTTTGTCCCCAGCACGCAGCGGGCAAACCGCTGCAATAAATAATTATCCTCATTAGTACACTTAGAAGAGCCGAAAACCGCCAGGCTACCGGGGCCGCCGGTCTCTTTAATTCGCTTGAACCCATCCGCCACCAGCCTCAAAGCCTCTTCCCATGATACAACCTCAAAGTTACCGTTGACTTTAACCAGTGGAGTGGTCAGCCTCTCCGGACTATGAACGAAATCATAGCCATAGCTTCCTCTGATACAAAGCGTGCCTTTATTTATGGGGCTATCTTCATCAGGCACAGCACGCACCAGACGCTCACCATTCACATCAAAAGAGATCCCACAACCACAGCTACAAGCAGGACAGACCGTACGCACCCGTGTGGCACTGGTGCCCCTGTAGCTCTTCTCCTTCTCCATAATAGCGCCGGTGGGACACATCGCCACACACGTGCCACAGAAAGTGCACTCGGACTTTTCTAATGGCTGGTCGCCTAATGTAGCAGGTTTTGAGGCAAAGCCACGACCGAGATAGTCTAGAGCTCCCTCACATACCAGGTCTTCACAGGCACGTATACACTTGGCACAGAGGATACACTTGCTTAAATCCCTTTCGATGAAAGGATTGACTTCTTCAATGCTGGCAAATTGGGGAATCCTCTGCAGCCTGACTAGCCCTACACCGAGGCCAGAGGCTATATTGCGCAGTTGGCAACGGTTGCCTTTATCGCATACCAGACAGGAGTCAGGATGACTGGCCAGCATGAGCTCAACGAGGATAGCACGGCGTTCCAGCACCCGCGGAGACTGGGTATTGATTACCATCCCGGGGGCTATCGGCGTAACACAGGATGCCATCAAAGCGCCTGAACGTTCATCTTCCACAATGCAAATACGACAGGCGCCGTAGGAGGCAAGATTTGGGTCATGGCACAACGTAGGAATAACCAGGCCAGATTCCTTGGCCAGGTCCAGGATAGTCATTCCCTGTTGACCACTTACCTCTCGCCCATTAAGGGTGATGGTAACAGTCTCCAATTCCGCCCTCCCACATTAACGATTTTCCGTTCGGCCTCCTGATATCACCCCCACCACAGTGCTATTACGTGCTAAACGCAAAACAAAGAAGGATTTACAACAGCACCCTCAAGGAAGAAATAGAGATGTTTTTGTAGTGGTTGCTGCCTCTACCTCCCAATTGACCACACAGTTTACTACAACATTTATCACCTGTCAAAGGTCTCTCCACGCCCAATCTCTCGCACCTCTTCGCACCAAGTCAGCTTTACCCCATAGCCAGGTCTGGGTATAATGAATCAATCATCCTTTTTAGAGCCATACCATAGCCATAACATGATAAACGTTGCCCCTGTCTTAAAAAGATGTGAGGTCTTCGTAGGCCTTGACGATAGTGACGTACAAAAAATAGCCAGCTTGTCTTCATGGCAAAGAAATACCTACAAACCAGGTGATTACGTTTTCCGCCAGGACGCCACAGCTAATTGCTTTTATGTCCTCGAAGAGGGTGAAATAAGTCTCCTGGTAACTATCCAGACAGATGATCCCCCGGATAGCATAAAAGACGTGCCGGTGGATACCGTCACCACCGGAGACATTTTTGGCTGGTCCTCCTTAGTAGCCCCACACTCTCTGACCATGTCCGCATTATGCATCAAACCATCAACCGTGCTAATCGTGTCTGGCACAGAGCTAGTCGGACTGCTCGATTGCAATCCGGCCATTGGCTACGAGGTCATGAAAGGACTGGTACGCGTAATCGGTGCCAGATTCAGGGACCTTCGCCGCCGGTTCGCTAATGAGGACAAAACAAGAGAAACCCACCGCTAGGCCAAGGCTATTTTTTTAGCAGTCTCTCTACCCTTTTCAGCAACTCCTCCGGTGATACCGGCTTATCTACATAGTCCTCAGTATCCAGCGTCAGGCCTTGGCTCATGCTAAGAGAAGTTTCGCCAACCTTTTGAGCAAAACTGGTCAGCATTATGATAGGTATCTTCTTAAGCTCCGGGTCTTTCTTAAACTGCTCAGCGGCAGTGAAGCCGTCCTTGACCGGCATGATAATGTCTAGAATAATCAGGTCGGGTTTCTCTTTCCGCGCCTTCACTAGGCCCTCGTCACCATTATAGGCAACAAGGACTTCATAAGGCTTGCTCTCCAAAACCATCTTGGTCGCCTCGACGAAGTCTTTATCGTCATCGACAAGTAGCACCTTGGCCTTCTGTGTCATTTCATCACCTCCTCGATATCTTTTCTCTTAAACCTGTTGCTTGCGCTCAAGTACCTTCTCTACCCTGCTGAGCAAGACATCCGGCATAACCGGCTTCTCCAGATACTCGTCGGGACTGAGTTTTCTGCCTGTTTCCAACTCGTAACGACGGCGACTGGCTTCTTCGCGCACCGAACTCAGTATGATGATAGGCACGCCCCGATACTCGGACCAAGAAGGCAATTGAAGCTCTTTGTACACCGCAAAGCCATCCATCTTGGGCATAAGAAGGTCGAGTATCATCAGGTCTGGCTTCTCAGCGCGGAGCTTATCCAGACACTCCACCCCACCATGAGCAAGTATAACCGTATACCCTTGAGTTTCGAGTATCATGCCGACCACATCAAGGATATCAGGGTCGTCATCGGCTACTAATATCTTCTTTGTACCCATTTCCGTTGCTACCTAACAAGATTATATCAGACATCCAAATACTATTTTGAAAAACAATACACAGCCTTTATGATGCTACACCTATACCTTCACCTTCCTGGGAATAGTAAAGCAAAATTTACTGCCTTTGCCTGTCTCCAGGCAAGGGCTCTCTGCCCATATCCTGCCACCGTGCGCCTCCACAATTCTTCGGCAGATAGAAAGTCCCAGACCTGTCCCTTTGTATTCTACGTTGCTGCCACGGAAGAAATCCTGAAACACCTTGGGCAAGTCATCTTGTGGAATGCCACAGCCTGTATCAACAACTTCCACCAGCACTTCACTGTCAATAGCCATCGCCCTTATCTCCACTTCGCCTTCGGCGGTGTAGTTAACGGCATTGTTAACTAGGTTGGTTACAACCTGCTGCAGCCTGGGTTGAGAACCGTACACACAGGGCAAGTCTGGGGAAACCTGCAAAGAAAACAGTAGTCCTTTCTGTTTCGCCAGGCTGGAAGCTTCCTCGGCAAAACTCTCAATCACCTGTGCCAGCGAGACTTCGGTCATCTCGTGGACTATCTGCCCCATCTCAATGCGTGGAATATCCAGGAGATTACTGATAAGGTTAAGCAACTCCGCAATTCTCTGGCTAGCCCTCTGCATCATATGCTTCTGTTTCTCGTTCAGCTCTCCCGCATAGCCAGCAAGCATTACTCCCAGAAAACTCTGTATGGCGGCAAGAGGGGCTTTAAGGTCATGAGCAGCCGTACTGACAAAGCGAAGAAACTGCTTCTTTTCATCCTCCAACAATTCAACCCTCTCTAACGCCACAGCACCCAGGTCAGCTAAAGCACTGAAAAACTCCACGTCACCAGCAGTAAATCTACGCGGCTCCGCAGTATAGATACGCACCAGCCCAATTACCTTACCGCGTCGCATCAAAGGCAAGGAGAGTATTGACACTATACCTTCCTTCTTCGCTTGCTCCCGGTACTGAACACGAGGGTCTGTGGTTGCGTCAAGAATAGCCACAGGCTTGCCAGCAAGTGACTGTGCAATAGCGTCATCCACCCTGACCGGCCCCTTACGAACGTACCAGTCGCTCAGCCCGTGGGCCACGGTATGAATCAACTGCTGCCGATCAGGCGCCATCAACATCAAAGAACAGCCCTTAGCTCCTGCTGCAGCGCACATATTCTCCACGATGGTATGTAGCACTGCTTCCGATGCCAAATCGGAGTTCAGCTTCTGCGCTATGTCATACAGTATTTTATAGCGTTGTACCGCTTTCATCCGCCCGTACTACCTCACTTTGCCTATTCTGCAACTGCCTCTTGACCTCTATTTCGCCATCTGAAGAAACAGTACAAACAACTAACAGAACTTAGAGTGACAAAACAAAAATAGCTGACATTCACCAAAAAGATGCTATTATCCCCCCACATTGCCTCTAAGCCATCTGGAAATTCAGCGAGGATAACTGGGAAGTTCTATTAGTTTAAGACTATACAGAATCTGCTTTTTTGTCAAGACATGCCCTAAAAAGGAAAACCATTGAAATCAAGAAATACGCATATTTAGGTACAGACCATCAATCAGCCGCAGGACTGGCGGAAGCATCACCCCTCAAAACAGCATCCTTGACGCGCCGCTCGAAGACTCCCCTGTCCAGGAGAACCAGTCGCTGACAAGTAAAGCACTTGATTTTGACATCAACACCAAACGACAATACCTGCCACTGGTCACCCCCACACGGATGTTTCTTGCGTAGGCGAACTATATCGCCAATTCTAATTTCCATCTGGACAACGCTAGTGAACAGCTCGCCTTGCTAAATCGTTAATTTTGTCACGTAGCTCTTGAGCGATACGCCGTGCGCCTTCGGCAAAGTCTTTACCTTGCGAGGCATATAGGATCTGCCGCGAGACGGCTATAATAGCCTTCTCCCCTTTACAATTGACCCCATATCCCACCGCCGCGGCCAGATCACCACTCTGTGCTCCTATCCCGGGAATAAGCAGCGGCATCTCTGGGCATAGCTTGCGCACCTGCTTCAACTCTTCAGGATAGGTAGCCCCTACCACCAGGCCAATATTGCCTTTCACATTCCACTCTTCCGCCTTGCGCGCCACGCTTTCGTATAGCGGGATGCCGTCGGCATCAGCAATACTCTGAAAATCTGTTGCCCCGCGATTTGAAGTCCGACACAGCAAGAAAACCCCCTTGTCTACATACACGATGAAAGGCTCGATAGAGTCAAATCCAAGATAAGGGTTGACAGTTGCCGCATCAAAATCAAAAACCTCAAACAATGCCTGGGCATAGGCTTTAGCTGTATTTCCGATATCGCCTCGCTTGCCATCACCGATTATAGGGATATGGCTCGGTACATGCTCAACCGTTTTGTGCAAAGCCTTGATGCCATCAATACCCAATGCCTCGTAAAAAGCCAGGTTGGGCTTGTAAGCACAGACCATGTCAGCAGTAGCATCGATGATCGCTTTGTTGAAATCAATAAGGCTTACCTTGGGCATAAGCTGGGGGTCAGGGTCAAGCCCAATACAGAGCAGGCTCTTGTTCTTCCTGCTGGCAGCCAGCAGCTTGTCAACGAAGGTCATCTTCAGTAGGATTATATACTATGAAGCCAAGATAACCAAGCCCTTGTGCTACATAAGCCCAAGGCACCGATGCTATAATAGTGACTCAAATGAATTACCGCCAGGCCCAAGACTACATCCTGAGCTTCACCGACTACGAGAAGATTCCAGGTATCGCCTACACTGCAGCCAACTATGACCTGCGGCGAATGGAAAAGCTACTACAACCTTTAGGCAACCCCCACCTGGGGACAAAAACCGTTCACATCGCCGGTACCAAAGGAAAAGGCAGCACCGCAGCCATGGTTGCCCAGGCACTCATAGCTTCAGGCTACAAGACAGGATTATTCACCTCGCCCCATCTCCATACCATTAGAGAACGCGTCAGAATAAATAGCCGCTTGATATCCGAGGCAGACTTCGCCGCCTTCACCACAGAGCTTCAGCCGATAGTTGACAGGATAAATCACGAGGCCGCCTTCGGCCAATTGACCACTTTCGAAATTCTGACCGCACTGGTCTTTGCCTATTTCAAGAAAAACCGCGTTGACTTCCAGGTGCTAGAGGTCGGCTTGGGAGGACGCCTGGATGCCACCAACGTGGCAAAGGGTGATGTCTGTATCATCACCTCACTTAGCCTGGACCATACTGAGGTCCTAGGAAACACCATAGCCCAGATAGCAGCTGAGAAAGCAGGCATCATCAAGTCCGGCTGCATTGTTGTCAGCTCACCTCAAACTGAAGAGGCAGCCAAAATAATCAAGCGAACCTGCCGACAGCAAAGGGCAAAACTGATTCAAGTAGGCAAAGACGTAACCTGGAATAGCACGGGATGCAACTTGAAATGCCAATCGCTAACGGTTTTTGGCAGAAATGGGAAATATGAACTGACCATTCCTCTAATAGGCGCACACCAGATGGAAAATGCAGCTACAGCCGTAGCTGCTCTTGAGGCGCTCTGCGAGCTAGGAATGAGCATCCCAGCCGTAGCCATCACTAAAGGTTTTAGACAGGTAAGCTGGCCAGGCAGGCTGCAAATCCTGCAACATGAGCCAACTGTGGTGGTAGACGGAGCCCACAACGCTCACTCTATGAAAAGGCTAGCAGAAGCTATAAAAGACTGCTTTAGCTTTGGGAAATGCCACGTTGTCTTCGGCACATCTTGCGATAAGGACACTCAAGGGATGGTCTCAGAGCTAAAGCGCATAGCCGACCACGTAACCGTTACCACTTCCACCCACCCACGGGCTGCTGTATCCGCATTGGTGGTACAAGAATTCACCAAACAAGGTGTAAATCCAAACACGGCCAGAACCGTCAACAAAGCCCTATCCCAATCCCTTTCCAGGTCAGACAAAGCCGACCTTATCCTGGTCACGGGCTCCTTGTTCGTTGTAGCTGAAGCCATAGATTATTTTCACAGCAAGAATCGCCTCCCGGCGCAGCCTTAGAGTGACAGAAGTTGTCTCTTTACACCATCTATCCATATAATTAGGCATATTCAACGGCATAAAGAAAAGCCGGACAACAACACGCCCGGTATAAAAGGATAAACTTGCCAAACGGCAGAACACAAGACCTGCTCACCAGCGCCCTGAAGGAGCACGATGCTGAGTACCTGGAGATTCGGCTGGAAGAGAGCTCGCTGACCCGAATCGTATATCGGGGCAAGCGTCTCGAGGAGATCGGCAAGACCTCTAGCTTGGGAGGCAACGTCCGCGCCCTGGTGAAAGGCGGCTGGGGCTTCGTTAGTTTCAATGACACCAAAGAGCTGAGTGACAAAGTCAAGTTGGCTGTGAAGCAAGCTAAGTTAGTAGACAAAGAAGAAAGCAAATTCAGCCCGATGCCGCCGATGCTAGATAAGGTAACCGCCAAATCCAAGAAGTCTCCACTGGATGTACCCTTAGCTCCCAAAAAGGAGCTGCTAGACGAATACAACGACCTCATCCTGAGCACACCAAAGATACAGACATCAACCATCGGATATCACGATAGCCAGAAGAAGGTCTGCTTTGCCAATTCCGAAGGCACCTATATCGAACAGGAAAGGATAGACGTAGGCTTGCGCCTGGCAGCCATCGCCACAGCAGATGGACAGGTGCAGCAGGTCGGCCTGAGCATAGGCAGTCTCGGTGATTTCTCAGCCATCGAGGGTCTACAACCAAAAGTAAAGGACATGGCACAGCGAGCAGTCAATCTACTTTCAGCCCCACAAGCTAAAGGTGGGGAATATACCGTCATTCTGGACCCTGTACTGGCTGGTGTATTCGCCCATGAAGCCTTCGGCCACCTCTCAGAAGCTGACCATGTCCACGAAAACAAGAGATTGCAGGAACTTATGGTTCTGGGGCGCAAATTCGGCAGCAAGCATCTCAATATCGTCGATGGCGCTGCTGTCCCGGGACTACGAGGCAGCTACAAATATGACGACGAGGGTGTCCCAGCCACAAAGACCTATCTAATCAGGGAAGGAGTCCTGGAAAGCAGACTCCATTCACGCGAAACAGCAGCCATGATGGGAGAAAAGCCCACAGGCAACGCCCGCGCCATAAACTACCGCTATCCCCCCATAGTGCGTATGACCAACACATTTATCGAGCCAGGTGAAGTCGCTCTCGAGGATATGCTCAGTGAGATAAAAGAAGGCATTTACGCCAAGGACTGGTATGGGGGTACCACCAGCCTTGAGATGTTCACTTTCTCCGCAGGCGAAGCCTACATGGTACGCAATGGCAAAATCGCAGAACTGCTTCGCCCAGTGGTGCTAAGCGGCAATGTCTTCACTACATTGGCCAATATCGACGCCATCGGAAATGACCTGGATATGAACCAGGGAGGCGGCTGTGGCAAAGCAGGACAATCACCACTGCCAGTTTCCAACGGCAGCCCACATATCAGAATTCGCCATTGCCTGGTCGGGGGTAGCTAACAAAATGGAAGACATTCTATCTCAAGCTAAAAAAGTTGCCGAACAGGCCGAGGTCTTCCATGCCACAACAAAGACAACGCCAGTCCGCTTCGAAGGCAATCGCCTAAAGCAAATCCATACCAAAGAAAGTACCACCACAGCGTTGCGGCTGATTAAAAACGGCAGGATTGGGTTTGCCCAGGTCAACGGCTTTGCTAAACCAGAGAAAATGGTTGATATGGCGTTGGAAACCTGTACATTCGGCGCCGAGGCTAGATTCGATTTCCCAGGTAGCCAGTCCTATCCCGCAGTCCAAGTTTTAGACCCACAGGTGGACAGACTAGCCATAGAAGACATGGTGCAGATAGGACAGCAGATGATTGATACCCTTCTCAAACACACTCCCGAGTTGGTATGTGAAGCAGCAGTGAGTAAAGGCATCACATCGGTACACATCGCCAACTCACAGGGCAACAGAGCCGAATATCAAAAGAGCTTCTTCAATATCAGCCTCGAAGGTGTGCTGGTACGGAATGATGATATGCTCTTCGTCGGCGATAGCCAGAGCTCGTGCCATCCCATACGCAGCCCAGAGATAGTTGTGGCAGAAGTCACCAGGCAACTGGAATTAGCCAGGATAAATACCGACATATCCCCTGGGCCAATGCCTGTCGTCTTCACGCCGCTGGGAGTAGCCAGCGCCCTTCTGTCACCACTGGTAGCAGCATTCAACGGGAAAACCGTGCTCGAGGGCGCCTCACCATTGAAAGATAAAGTAGGCAAACAGGTCTTTGATAAATCCTTCTCGCTTTGGGACGATGCTACTCTTCCCTACCAGGTAGCCAGTTGCCCCTGCGACGATGAAGGCGTGCCTGGCCAGCGCACACCACTTGTCGAAAGCGGAGTAATCTCAAATTTCTATTATGACCTGCAAACAGCCGCACTTGCCGGCAAGAAAAGCACAGGTAACGGAACCAGGGCAGGGGGCATGCCCACACCATCGCCAAACTCGCTGGTAGCAACCCCGGGCAACCTCTCCTACAAAGACATGGTCAAGGACATAAAAGAGGGACTGGTCATAGACTTCTTGATGGGTGCCGAACAAGGTAACATCCTGAATGGAGACTTCAGCGGCAACGTGTTGCTTGGCTATAAAATTGAGAGAGGCGAGATAACCGGTCGAGTCAAAAATACCATGGTCTCAGGCAATGCGTTCGATGTCCTGAAAAAACTGGGGGGGATAGGCAAGGATGCCAGATGGGTTGGCGGCTTTCTCTATACACCCCATCTCTATTGCCTTGAACTCTCGGTTACAACAAAGAATGGCTGAGGAATAGACATGGAAGGTCCGGTGATAATCTATAAAGAGCCACATATCAAGTCCTGTGACCTTCTAGCAGCCTGGCCTGGTATCGGCAATGTGGCGCTCATAATCGCCAGGTACATAAAAGACAAACTCGGTGCCGAGGAGATAGGCGAAATCGAGCCTTTTGACTTCTTCGACCCCATCGGTGTCATGGTCAAGAACAACATAATCGAGACACCCCAATTCCCAGAGAGCAAGTTCTATTACTGGCACAACACCAAATCGGAAAGAGACTTGCTCCTATTCATCGGAGATGAGCAACCAGGCATCAAAGGCTATGAGTTAGCTCACTGCGTGCTCGATGTTGCCCAGCAGTTCAAGGCTAAACGAGTATATACCTGCGCCGCCGCTATTGCCAGAATCCACCACACAGAGCAACCAAGGGTTTGGCTAGCAGCCACCAGCCAGAATGCAATCGACGAGTTGAAGAAATTCAATCTGGTTCTGCGGGGCAACCTTCAGATTGCTGGCCTAAACGGCCTTTTCCTGGGAGTTTCCAAGGAAAGGAAAATGGAAGGTGTCTGCCTGCTTGGCGAAGTGCCTATGTATGCCACGCGAATACCTAACCCCAAGGCTGCCCTAGCAGTTGCCGACGCGCTGGCCAAAGTCTTGAATATAGATGTCGATTTAAGCGAGCTTACAACAGTGGCTAAGGAATCTGAAGAGGAGATGAAAAAGCTCGCTGCTGAAGCTATGGGAGAATTCATAGACCGCTACACCAAGCCGGTATGGCCGCCTGAGGAAGAGGAAGACCTGGAGGAGGAAGAAGAGGAGGACAACGGAGATTAAATGACAGCAGAAGCATCTCCCAAAAGCCTGCTTATCGCAGATATTCTCGACCCAAACAAGCACCTGAAAGCCTCGAAGTTAGCCCTCCTGTCGGACCTTAGCAACAATGACCTCCAAGTCTTGAAATTAGCCTGGGCTAATTCAGGCACAGAAAGACAGCAGCAGGTCATCTCCGGACTAGTCCACCTGAGTGAGACCGACTTTCGCCTCAATTTCACAAACATTTTCCTTTTCTGCCTCGGCGACCCCGACGAGCAAATTCGAAGACAGGCTGTGATAGGACTGGAAATAGAGGAGGACGAGGCCGTCATCGCGCCACTGACCAAAGTGCTAAAAGAGGACAGGTCAGCGAGTGTACGTGCCGCCGCAGCCACTTCCTTGAGCAACTTCTCCCTGCTTGCCGAGTTAGGCAAGCTTGCCACTGTACATACAGACAAGATATATTCAACTTTGCTCCAGGTTCTGGATAACCAGGCAGAGAACACTGAAGTTAAACGGCAAGCACTGGAGGCAATAGCTCCTCTGAGCAAGCCTCGTGTTAAAGAACTCATAGAGCATGCTTATCACAGCAAAGATTTGAAGCTCAAAGCTAGTGCCATATACGCAATGGGACGCAACTGCGACCGAGCTTGGCTAGAACCCCTGCTGTCGGAACTGAGCAATAGCAAGCCAGAAATGCGCTACAATGCTGCCGCCGCCCTTGGAGAGCTTGGTGCTGAAGAAGCAGTGCCACAACTCAGCAAATTGACTACGGATGAAGACGTAGAAGTTCAAGAGGCAGCTATAAAAGCCATAGGCGAAATAGGTGGCGACCAAGCCAAGAAAATACTGAAGAGGTTAACAAAAACCCAGAATGTACGAATTTGCGAGGCAGCCACAGCCGCTTTGAAGGAGCTCTTGCTTTGCGAGGACCCTCTTTCACAGGAAATATAACCACAACTACACTCGTAGGCAAGAAGGTAAAGCTGCGCCCAAAACGTCTGCAGGATGCAGCCGCCGATTATGTCTGGCGCACAGACGCTGAACTATGCCATCTGGATGCCGCTCCCACAATGAAAAACTCATTCGAGGAATTTCTCAACGATTACACCGAGCAATTACGCTATCCGGCGCCAGGTTTACGATTTGCTATAGAAACGCAGGATGGAAAGCATATCGGCAACTTAAGCCTGTTCAACTGCGATAACAGCAAGAACGAAGCTGAACTGGGAATTATGATAGGCGAAAAGTCCTGCTGGAACCAGGGTTACGGCACAGACGCTGTAACAACAGTTATAGACTACGTATTCACACAGACTCCATGGCAAAGCATGTTCCTCAAGACGCTGGACTGGAATACCAGAGCACACAAGTGCTTCGAGAAATGTGGCTTCATCCGCAAAGGAACGCTCCATTACAATGGCTGCAACTTTATTATCATGGAGATCAGCCGCCATAGACAACAAGAAGATCACAAAAATTTTGATTGCGGACCGATGTAGAACCTGGCCGGTCTCTACCGGCTAGGTTCGTGGCAGAAAAGACGAGATACCATCGCGCTCTGAATAGGTAATTATAGGCTCACTATCGGTTATAATCCTGCTGTTAGTAGCCAATTGTTGGCGCAGATATTTGGGCAAGGCAAACAGAGTAGGACAAATCGTCCCATCGAAGAACTTCAACTCCCTGTTCAGCCTGGTAGCAATCCTGCGGTCGATTTCCTCGGCAGATAGCGATGTGGAATTCAGGCTATCCGAACAAGCGGCAAATCCCCACAGCTCCACAAAAGAAGGCACATATACCTGATAGGGACAAACTATGGGGAAAACGCTCCTCAGGGTGCTGATGATGGCAGCGAAATTATCCGGGCTTGTCCAGCCAGAAGCCCCCGACTGAACGCTCATGATACCACCTGGCTTCAAGCTCCCCCTCACGAGCTGATAAAACTCTCTTGTGTACAGCAGACAGGCCGGGCCTGCTTCCAATGGCTCCACAAGGTCAATAATGGCCACATCGAACTCGCCTTTTGTTTCCTCCAGGTATTTCCGTGCATCTGCAATCACGAGTTCCGTTCGAGGGTCATCAAAGGAACCCTGATGAAAATCAACAAGAAAGCGACGGCAGATATCTATTACCTGCTTATCGATATCTACCATCACTGCTTTTTTCACCGTCTTATGTGCCAGCACCTCGCGCAGTGTAGCGCCCTCACCCCCACCAGCAATTAACACAGTCTCTGGATTTGGATGGCTTAACATTGCAGGATGCACCAGCGTCTCATGATAAATGAACTCATCTCTCTCGCTGGACTGTATCCTGCCATCAAGTACCAGGCAAACGCCAAAGCTTCCAGTATCGACAACGTCGACTTTCTGGAATTCAGTTCGCCCTGAATATATTATCTGCTTGATGCTGTGAAACTGGACTAGGTCAGGGCTAACCGCATCACGCAGCCATTTACGTTTGTCAGGGTTATCAGGGTCATTCATGTCAACTCACAGCAAGCTCGATATCCTGTAAAATCCCCCTCTTCAATTCTATGACCGAGGAGGACTTCGACCCCAGCTTCTCAACTAGCGGTTTCACTGCTAGCATCGGGTCGACCTTTTCCCCGCAGGTGAACACATCCACTGCGGCATAGCTATACTCTGGCCAGGTATGGATGAACAGATGAGACTCAGAGATAATCACCACACCGCTCACGCCCTGGGGGCTAAACTGATGGAACGAATCGCCAATTACGGTAGCTCCAATCTGGACAGCGGTTTCGGTAAGACTACTTTTGAGAAACTCCAGGTCATTGAGCACCTCCGGGTTGCAGTCTTTCAGTTCCAGCAACAAGTGTCTTCCGAGAGCATTCAAATCACCGTCCCTCCTTTTAAGATTTTTTAGTTGCCGAAGATCTCACCTCCAATCGTGCCGTTTTCGATGGCAACAAGGCGTAATTGTATATATTGCCAGGACGATTTTCAAGCATCTTTCTCTTTTGCCTATTGACAAAGGCCTTTTCACCTTGTAAAATCATGGCAAAACTCAAAACGGAGGTGAAATTTGAGGAGAATTTTGGGTGCTTTATTTGGCCTCATGCTGGCAGTCTCATTGGTGCTGATACCGCTTCCAGTGTTGGCGGATGCACCGCCTGGAGAATGCACAGGAGGACTTGCTGTAGGCGAGTTTGACCCCCATCCCAAGTGGTGGGACAACGAGAACTCGAGAAACCTCTACCTGAAACACTGGGGCAGGACTCCAATCCAGGCTATGTCGCGCCTGGCAGGGCTTGCCGGACCAAACATCGGCACGTATATCGACTGCAACACTATCGGACCCAATGCCTGCTATTGCGGCTGCCCAGCATGTCGAACAGAGGATTCTGGCCATTGCGCAACATGTTCAGATCCTGCTGCATGCGAGAAATCGCTGACTGCTCAATCATGCGGCTTGGTTCCTGACTGTCGGCAAGACTGTCCCGAAAAAGCTATCTACAAGCAAGCAACATGCTGCTGCTGCTGGGGCGTCAGCCTCGCATTCGCCAACAAATCCTGGGCTGGATGCGACATCGGCAATCATGCCAGGGTCAATAATGACCATCCTTCCCACTTCGGAACCAGCGCTTGCTACGGCGGTGGCACCGGCGGTGACTGGGGCACTTCAGGATGTCCACATACTGAGCACTGTGCCCAGACATACTGCTTACAGGATAACCTCTGCGCCAACCCTGGCGTAAACAATTAAAATTTACCACAGCACCATAATATAAGTCGCCAAAAATCCTAGCTTGGAAGCCAAGCGGCTCTCAAGCTAGGATTTGCTTTGTCTCGTCAACATGAAAATGGTCACTGTTTACACAGCCAGTGGACAGCCGGAAGCCGAGATAATAAAAGGCAGACTGGAGAGCAACGGTATTCAAGCAGTGCTCAAATACGAGAGCGCAGGTATTGTGTTCGGTCTAATAATCGATGGTCTAGGCCAGGTGGAAGTCCAGGTACCAGCAGATATGGCACAAAAAGCCAAGGCTCTCCTGGGAATGGATAACAAAGAATAGCTCTAAAGACCCAACTAGGAAAAGAGCACCTTCAAGTCGAGGCTTTTCTCGAGTGCGCTCTCAAATTTCATCAGCTTCTGTGATGTGTCAAAACTAGCTCTGACCAGAGCCTTCTCGACACCGGAAACAACCTCAGAAACACCCTGTCTCACCAGCACCAGAGGCACACATTTGTCCTCAGCCTGAACCGCCACTGCCGGCAACGGCTTCGCGTTACCGGTCAAAACCAAACACCTGGTTGACGTCTCCAGCGCTGCCAACTGTATATCAGGCCGGTCACCCCGAACAATAGCCGCTTTGTTCGCCTTACGGCTGAAGTAGTCTATCCCCGAATCAGGTGTCATAGCCCCCAACATAACGTTCTCTACCAAGGCATCGGCTTTATCCTTACATGTAACAATCTCCCCTTCCAGAGCATCGGCTAACTCCTTCACGCTTACCCCGAGCAAACTACGCACTTCTGGAATAACGCCCAACACCCTCACACCACTCTTCTTGAATGACTCGGTAAGATGTTGCCTTACAGCCTCCACACTGGATTCAGGCGCAAAGTTTATGATGACTCCCAAAAGCCGTTGCCCTAATTTCCTGGCAACTTTCGTGAGCTCTCCCACCTCCATGAACGGGAAATAACGTAGCACTATTACCACCCTGGTATCCAGGGCTTCGGATATATTCTGACAAGCCAGTGTGGATACCTTGTCCTTGCCCACTTCACTCAGGCCCTCAACCAACACAATGTCTTTCCCCTTGGACACCTTGCCATAGGCACGCTTTAGCCCTTGCACAAAATCTGCCTCATCGCCGGTCAAGCCCTGCCATAACTCTTTACGAGACAAATGCAAAGGACAAATAACATCAGTAGATTCGGTTAATCCCAAAGCCTCTTTCACAAAGGCTATATCTCTGCCGTCACTTCCACCCGGTTCAGAAAGCTGAACAGGCTTGAAGTAGCCTACTTTCTTGCCCTGGGCAACAAGTTTTTTGCCGATGCCAGCACAAAGAGCAGTTTTGCCCGCTGCCTCAACAGAAGTGACATACAAAGCAACCATGATTTCCTCCTGGTCATCCGAAGCTTCGCTATTATATTAGTTTTTGCGTGCACTTTACAACTGGCTCGCAGCGGAATATAATGTCTCTCAAGCTTCAACAGCCCACTGAGAGCCCCCCAGGCTCTCAGTTTTTCTAATTTGGAAGCAGGGGAAGTCAAATGAGCCAGAAGAAAATTCTCGTTACCGAAGAGGGTCTAAGCAAACTCAAGGCTGAGCTGGAGCACCTGGTTTCTGTTAAAAGGGAAGAGGTCGCTGCTAAGATTAAGCGCGCCCGAGAAATGGGCGGAACTGAAAACAATGCCGAGTACGAGGATGCCAAGAATGAACAGGCTTTTATAGAGGGCAGAATCCTCATGCTTGAGAACACCCTCAGAAATGCCATCGTTATAGAGGCAGCAGCAGTGCCCGGAGTGGTCGAGCTTGGTGACAAAGTGCTAATCCAGAACCAGGATGGTAAAATTGACCAGTTCACCATAGTGGGCAGCGCCGAATCGAATCCCGCTAACGGCAAGATCTCAAATGAATCCCCTGTAGGACGAGCGCTCTTGGGCAAGAAGGTGGGCGACGAGGTTGAAGTGCAAACTCCTGCCGGAAAGCTCAAGCTACTAATAATCGAAGTTAGCTGAGTATCATGGCTAGATTGGAACAAATTGCCCAGCAACGTCTGGACAAGCTGGCAAGAATCCGCAGCCAAGGAAAAGACCCGTACCCACATTCCTACGATCGCACCCACACTACCCAGGAGGCAATAGCTCTCTTCGAATCCCAAGATAAAAAAACAGATATCACAGCGGATGAGTTGAGCCTGGCAGGTCGCATCACCGCCATGCGCCTCATGGGCAAAATAGCGTTCCTGGACATCCGCGACTGTTCTGGCAAAATCCAGCTTTATTTTAGCCATGACCACCTGGGCGAGGACAAATTCCAGTTTCTACACGAGCTAGACATCGGCGATTTCGTCGGAGCCAAAGGAAAGCTTTTCAAAACCAAAACAGGACAAATCACCCTGGACGTGACAGATTACACCCTCCTGGCTAAGTCCCTTCAACCATTGCCTGAGAAATGGCATGGCCTGGCTGATGTGGAGAAGCGCTACCGTCAGCGCTATCTCGACCTGATATCCAACGAAGAAGTAAAGCCCATATTCTTGCTTCGCAGCCGCGTCATCAATTCCATTCGAAAATACCTCAACGAACACGGGTTCATCGAAGTGGAAACGCCAGTATTGCAACCTGTAGCAGGTGGGGCACTGGCACGCCGCTTTCAAACTCACCATCATGCCCTCGACGAAGACCTATACCTTCGCATAGCCCTAGAGCTTCATCTCAAACGGCTGATCATAGGTGGCCTCGACAAAGTCTATGAAATCGGCCGCGTGTTTCGCAACGAAGGAGTCTCCACCAGACACAATCCCGAGTTCACCATGCTAGAAAGCTACCAGGCTTACGCCGACTACAACGATGTCATGGTTATGGTTGAAGACATGGTCTGCCACATCGCCAAGGAGACTACCGGCAACACCGAGATTACATTCGATGGAAAGCACATCAACCTGGCTCCACCCTGGAAACGTCTCTCCCTGCGCCAGGCCATCAAGGAACGATGCAAAATCGACTTCGAAGAATATCCAGATACAAAATCAATGCAAGCCAAGATGCGAGAGCTAGGTATGGATGTCGACTCCACAAAGGACAGAGGAAGACTGATTGACGAACTCATCTCCACCTTTGTTGAACCACACTTGATACAACCAACATTCCTTGTAGATTACCCTATCGATATGTCGCCACTGGCAAAGAGAAAACGAGACGGAAGCCAATTAGTGGAACGTTTTGAAGGGTTCATCGCCGGCATGGAAATCGCCAATGCCTTCACCGAACTCAACGACCCCCTAGAGCAAAGAGAACGATTTCACAAGCAAGCAAAAGCAAAAGCACCGAAAACAACCAAAGGTGAAGCTCTAGAAATCGACATTATAGACGAAGACTTCCTTTTAGCCTTAGAATATGGAATGCCACCAACCGGTGGACTGGGAATAGGGATTGACAGATTGGTAATGCTGCTAGCAGACAAACAATCCATTCGCGAGGTTATCCTGTTCCCACAGTTGAAGACAAAGTAATCAAGAGGCACTACACTAACCATGCTGGATATAAAACTGGTCCGCGAAAATCCTGATATCATCCGCCAAGCTCTGGAAAAGCGAGGCGATAAAGCTCCACTTGACCAAATCATAGCATTGGATAAGCAACACCGCCAGCTTCTCCACGAGATGGAGAGCCTCAGAGCCAAACGCAATGAAGTAAGTAAGCAAATCAGCAAAATGGCAGAGAAGCCGCCAGAGCTTATCGCCGACATGCGCCAAATCGGGCACAAGATAGACTCCCTGGAGGTAGAAATAGCTCAACTGGCAGCTCAGCTTGAAGACCACCTCCTGCGATTGCCAAATATCCCGACAGATGATGTCCCCCTCGGCAAAGATGCGGAAGACAATGTAGTGGTCCGCTCCTGGGGCAAGCCACGAGAGTTTTCTTTCAAGCCCTTGCCCCACTGGGAACTGGGAGAAAAGCTGGGCATCATCGATTTCCAACGAGGTGTGAAACTGTCAGGCACCCGCTTCTACGTTCTCAGAGGCACAGGCTCTCTTCTCCAGCGCTCGCTCATCTCCTTCATGCTGGACCTACATGTAAAAGGGCATGGCTATACTGAGATATACCCTCCCTTTATGGTGAAACGGGAATGTGTAATAGGCTCGGGAAATCTGCCCAAATTCGCCGACAACCTGTATCACGACGAAGAGGACGACTATTGGTTTGTGCCCACAGCGGAAGTGCCCTTGACCAATTTGCACCGCGATGAAATCCTTCCGCAGGGCACTTTGCCAGTTTACTACGTCTCGCACACCGCCTGCTTCCGGCGCGAGAAAATGGCAGCCGGCAAAGATACCCGCGGCATCAAGAGGGGCCACCAGTTTGACAAGGTAGAGCTATACAAATTCACCGAGCCCCAAATGTCCGACCATGAACTCCAGAAGATGCTGGACAATGCCGAGGAGGTCTGCCGCAGGTTGAACATACCCTATCGCGTGCTGCAACTTTGCACCGCAGACCTGGGTTTCGCCTCCGCCAAGTCATTCGATATCGAAATGTGGGCTCCAGGCTGCAACGAATGGCTGGAGGTCAGCTCTTGCAGCAACTGTACTGACTTTCAGGCCAGGCGTGCTAACATCCGCTATCGTCCAGCGCCAGAAGCCAAACCTGCATTCGTCCACACCTTGAACGGCTCAGGGCTTGCGCTCCCACGAGTGGTTATCGCCATAATGGAAAACTATCAGCAAGCCGATGGCAGCATAGCGATCCCGGATGTGCTAATGCCCTATATGGGCATAGAAGTAATCAAGCCAGCCTAATAACGACTCAAGACATGCAAGACGAGTTCAAATATCGCTACACCTGCCCCAAATGTGAAGCCAGAATCAGATTTGCCGCTGGCAATTGTCCCCACTGTGGCTATATCGGCCAGATGGAGCACCGTGATATCCGCCTCCGCGCCATTAACCACATGGGCGCAACTGTGACCGTTCCTCCGCCAAAGAGCAAACTCGAATCTCCCTTAAAAAAAGATGAAACATTGCCCGGCAAGACAGCACAATACGCCTGCCCCCGCTGTGGTAACCCAACGAACATCGCCCACGGACGCTGCCCCAACAACAAAGCCTGCGGTTATTTCGGCAAGATGGAACCAAAAATCATCAGATAGCGTCAAGGCAGCACACCAATGATATGAAGTTGACACGGATTGTTACTTAAACAAGCCACACAATTTAAATTTACCCTGCCGATTTGTATAATTAGAAAGATGTCACCCATGGATTTCACCCCCAAGTACACCCAACCACCTGACCCGCGCCGTCACTCCCAACCGCCCAAAGAACAACCTGTGCAGCAGATTTGCCAGAAACAGGGATGCGGTGGCAAGGTCGACCCAAAAACAGGACGCTGCCCGAGATGCGGCAATCTACACGGCACAAGCGCGCCCAGACATGCCCAACAAATACCACAAGAACCAGCTATCCCAGGTCACCCCACATCACCCCCACCAACATCCTCAGGCACAAAGCCATTCACGGACAAAACGCCACGCCAATTTGAAAGCGAGCCTCGAAATATAATGCCACGGAGTCCTATGCTAGACGAGATAGAATACCGCGAACCGAAAACCCCAAAGGTAAAGCAGTCTAAGACAACCTACTCCGAACCCTGGGAGTGGCGTATCCCACCTATTGCGCGATATCTAAGACCTGTACTGGCCGGCTTGCTGCTGTTTGGCCTACTGGCAGGAATCGTAGTGGGCATGGGTTCCTTAATATCACACCTCCGAAATACTGGAGGTGACTCATCACTATCGTCACCACCAGCAGCAGCACCACCACCAGCACCAACAAGTATCCAAACGACATTCACCCTGACCACAGAACCAGATGACTTAAAGAAGGGTATGGTGCGTATTGAACCTGAAGAAACAAGCTACAGGCAAAATGCTAAAGTGAAATTAACGGCCGAACCTGCCCCGGGATACAAATTCGATAAATGGACAGGGGATTTAGACGAGCCATCCACCCCTTCGTCTTTAGCCATAGATGTCACTATGGATAGAAACAAACATGTCATAGCCCACTTCAAATGCGAAGACACAATTGCCCCAATCATATCGCAGGTAAAGACCCGCAAATACAGCGACGTTAGCGCAACTATAGAATGGACGACCAACGAGCCGACAACCTGCACGGTCAGATACAGACAAGAGCATACGGACATTTACAGCGAGCCCATACCATCAAGAACTACTGACCATTTAACACACACTGCTAGAATCCCTGGACTCAAGCCTCTCACTTCGTATTATGCGCGTATAGAGGCGACCAATCAGTGCGGCAACCCTGCGGATGCTAAGATTCATATGTTCAATACACAATCCAAAATTTACGAAGGTCATCAGGTGGGCACGCGCGCCCGCAACCTTGTCCTTGTGCCATACCAAGGAGGCAATCGAGATTGGATAAAAGACCTGCATCTGAACGACAACGGTGAATTCGAACTGAGCCAATTCTTGCCAAAGGACGGCCAGGAGGGTCGAAAGATATTCCTTGACTTCTGGTCAACGTATTGCGGGGCCTGTATTTACGAGTTTGCCTGGATTCGAGATGTCCATGAAAAGAGCATTGAGGTTAAAAAGGCAGACCCGACCAGATTGACAGGCGACTTGGCAGAATATGCTTATCTCAAAGATTGGGAAATAGTTACTGTTTGCATCGACGTATACGAAGACCGGCTAGCAACACGCGAAGACAGAATTCAGAATACAAATAGAAGGTTCCGAAGCCTGGAGGAAAAATACAGCGAAGACCTGAAAGGGGGACCCCTCCAGCCCACTTTTATATATGCACCGACAGCGGACCAGAAAGCCTATCCAGTGTGGACATTGCCCATGCACGTATTTATCGATGAAGACGGCATCATAAGGAAAATCGATATGCAGCGCTTCATAAGGCCGGGGCAAATAAAACAGATAATGGATTCGATATAGCTGTCTTAGCCGCAGGCGACCAACATGTAATCATTATCTATCAGCTTCACTAATTGCCCCTCACACTAAACCTGGCTAGTGCAACTGACAAAGAAACATTCTGTCTTCACACGCTATTGCATACCCGAGCGTTTTGCTATATCTTGACTTGACTGTATAATAGGGATGTATCTTTATGCTGTATCTCGCAGAAATAGAGGCGGCAAAGTGCGGAGGTGACGCTGACCACAAGCTCAGCAACGTTCCAATAACGGTATTAGAGTGCAGAACATAGTTTTATGTCCCAGGTGCCAGGCACAGAACCCCCCGGGGCAGCGAATTTGCTGGAGATGCGGCACCCGGTGGTGTACTCGTTGTCATGCCATCCTTCCTGACAAATCCAGATTCTGCCCCACATGCGGTTTCCTCTGCGGCAGCAATACCTGGGCTCGGGCAGCCCAGCAATACACAGCAGTTCAACAGCCACAAATGCCTCCTGTCCCACCTAGGCCGTACACCCCCCAACCACAATATCAACCACCATCCAGACCACAACCAGCAACACCCCAGCTCACTCCAAGCCGCACATCTGCAACCCACCGTAATTGCCCCAGATGCAGTGCCAGTTTAAGTGCCGCCAATACCCAGTGCTTTAGCTGTGGTCTGCTCATAGGCAGAAGCATGCCACACGAAGGACCACCACAAACTCCACAGATGCCACACCAAATGACACCGCAAGCATCCCCATACAGGCCGATGACACCACCAACACCAACATCAGCACAACCACAGGTGCCAAGACCCCAAGCTGTGCTAGGAACAATACAACAGTCCTATTCCGGAGGATATATTACCGGCGCCAGAGCACAACAGGGCTACGCAGTGCAATCCGTTCCTGTTCCAATCCCGCATGCTGTAAACAAGCCCGACAGCTATAGCCAGTCTCCAGCAACTCCTCGAGTATCTGCTCAACAACCACTAGCACCAGCTATGGGAACAGCTATCGCCGCGCCGGCAGCCGTGAACTACCCCGTGCCATCAAGAGCGTTCCAAGGGGATTCCCGGTCGCTGGCAGCCAGAGGGTATGCTATTCCGGCGCCTAGAACAGGCGGTATGCTCAGAACCCTCCTCGCCCTTTTGATTTCCGTCACGCTGTTTATCACCGGATACTACATCATCACCCAGGTCTGGAAACCGGCTATATCCCTTCCACAGAACATATCCACCCCGCGGTTGTCATTTGGAGAAAAGCCCGCAACAATCAAGAATGTCCAGCTATCCTCCATCACTGACACAGGCGCCATCGTTACCTGGGAAACAGACAAACCCACCAGCGCCCAGGTAATAGTCTGCGACCCCAGCGGCTTTTGCACCTGGACTGAGCTCCAGGCACCGTTAGTTACCAAACACTGGGTACCCTTACACAACCTGAAGGCCAGTACCACTTATCACCTTACTCTCCTATCCAAAGACGCCAATGGCAAAGAAGCCTCGCTGGAAAAAGAACTCACCACGCTAGCGCAGTCCGATACCACTCCACCCATCCTTACGGAAGTGAGCGCTTCCAAGATAGAAGAAACCAGCGTCACCATCACCTGGGCTACCAACGAGCCAGCTACTAGCCAGGTAGAATACGGCCTCAGCGAGACCTATGGAAAAACCTCACCACTGGACAACCAAATGACCACTAGCCACAGCGTAATCCTAACCGGTCTGGAGCCGAACACGCTTTATCATTTCAAGGTCAAATCCACAGATGCCAGCGGGAATGAAGCCACATCACTGGACAATACATTAAGGACTCAGGCATCTCTGCCCGTCGGCCCCAAAATAGGCAATCGCGCCCCGGATTTCACCCTTAAAACCATCAACGGCGAGGAGATAAGCCTGAAGAGCTTGCGAGGCAAGAAGGTGGTGCTAAACTTCTGGGCTACCTGGTGCAGCCCGTGTGTTGGCGAAATGCCCTATTTCCAGGATATCACCAGGACATGGAAGGAAGATGAACTGGTCGTGCTGGCAGTCAACCTCGAGGAAAACATCAGTACAGTGAGAAATTTCCTCGCCGGCGAGCGCTTTACTTTCACTATACTGCTCGATATAGAGGGCGCCGTGGGCAGCAGGTATGATGTTAGCAGCATACCGAGAACATTCTTCATAGACCGAGAGGGCATTATCAGAGAGACCAAGCAAGGCAGTTTCCCAAATCTGGCAGCAATAGAAGAACTCATCAGGTCTCTCTAGCGCTGGCGGCAAACCACACCACACTCTGAACTAAAAGGTGACAGGAATGACAAAAGATGCCACTAAAAAACGCAAACCGACGACCAGAAAAAAGAAGCAACCAACTCCCAAGCGTCCAGCCTCTAAAGCTCGGCGATTTCTGACGCCGCTCGTATCCGTAGCTCACTTAGCTCGACGCCATATCTTCATCACAGGCGGAATTGCAACATGCTTAATAGTGCTGGCACTTTGGGGCTTGGCGACAATGGCCGCCGCTCCAGAAGCAGGATATGAACTGGGTAATCAAGCTCCGGACTTCAACCTCCAGACCATAGATGGTCAGACCGTAAGCTCCAGTGACCTGCGCGGCAATGTGGCTTTAATCGGCTTCTGGCGCCCTGCTGAATGGGACCCCACTACAGACTGGGAGAAGATATACCTCGCCGAGCAGCTTCAGAAGATTAAACTGAGATGGGCAGATAGAGAAGTAATGGTGTTGGCAATCGTGCCTGATTCAGACCGAGAAGCAGCCCAGAAGTTGGCTAACGAAAAGGGCGTTACTTTTCCCATAGCAATTGACCCGTCCCACACTACCACCGCTAGCTATGGTGTCATCTACAACCCAACACACGTATTCCTGGATGAGAAGGGCATAATAAGATTAATCTTACCCGGACTTTTTCAGACCCAGTACGAAATAGAAACCATTTTGAGCAACATCAAGAATAGGCAGAAAATCCAGAGCGCCCGCCCAACCATTTCGGATGTGCAGGTCACAATGGTAACTGACAAGCGCGCTGAGGTCAGCTTTGCCACCGACAAACCTGCCACAGGTTGGCTGATGATTTACAAGGCTAATGCCAACCCCGGCAACGCCTCCAACCTCATCGCAACGCCGCACGAGGATACCACAGCCACCACCCACTCCATAACTATAGCAAACTTAGAATCAGAAACCACCTACCGCTTCAGGACATTTGCCAGCTTCGATGCTGAGGGGGAAAAACCCTCCCTGTCTCGCGAGTACACCTTTATCACATTGGTTGATACCTCTCCACCAGCCATATCAAATGTCAAAATTGCTGACGTCACCGATTCCAGCCTGACCATAACCTGGACTACTGACGAGCCTGCTACCAGCCATGCCGAATATCCCATAGACCAGTGGCCCAACAAAATTGAGGCACCCAGCGACAGATTTACAGTCGACCACAACATAACTTTGAAAGGACTGAAATCGGGTACCGAATACAGAATCACGCTGAAGTCAAAGGATGCTGCGGGTCATGAGTCCGAGTTCGTCCTAGCCAGTGTTCGGACGCTGACTGTGCCAGAGGGCAACAAGGTGGGTATGCGCGCCCCCGATTTCTCTTTACCTACTCTGGACAGTGCTACTGTCAGGCTGAGCAACTTTAGTGGAAAGATAGTTATGGTGAACTTCTGGCTAACTTACTGCGGAGCGTGCCATGCCGAAAACCCATACTTACAGGCACTATACGACAAATGGCCAAGTGATAAGCTGGCAATGTTGTTTGTTAATTTCAGAGAAGACCCTCAGACAGTCAGAAATTACATGAACAAAAACAGGTTGACCTTGCCGGCCTTGCTTGATCTGGAAGGACAAACTGATGCGCTATATCAGCCGGAAGCTTTCCCCACCACCTACTTCATTGATACCAGTGGCATCATCAGGAAAATCAAACAAGGCCGTTTCAACAGCCTGGAGGAAATCGAGGAAATCATCAACTCCATTCAATAACCGTGCTACCTCCCCTGGCCAGAAAGGGCTCCCCCACCCACCTTAAGCAGCCTGGTTACCTCAACTAGCCTCTTACCCAGCCCCCTGGCGCCTACCAGCCCATACTCATCCCTCAACACCAGCAGTTTATCCTCGCGATTAAATCTCCCCGTCCCCCCCTCGCTGGAAACCCCAGCAGCACCAAATGGCGAACCAGGACTCGCCAGTGGTATTACAGGTATCATCCCCAGTATGAATATAGCAGATACCAGACTAAGCAGCGTGGTCTCCAGCCCCGAATTTCTGCCCCAGGCTACCGCCAAGGCGCCACCAACCTTATTCTTCAACTTTCCCCCATATTGGTTCCCATACACAAAAGCACGCAACCTGTCTATCATGCAAGCCATATATCCAGAAAGCCTGCCGATATAGGCTGGACTGGCAAAAAGCACAGCATCTGCTTCTACCATCGCCTGATATATCTCCTGCATATCATCCTGCTGCGCACAGAACTTGTTCTCCTCCTGCTTCCTCAGACACCAGTTACAGTGCCTGCAATCCTTGATATCCTTGCCAGCCAGTGAAATCAGCTTCGTATTCACATCGCCCTCAGCCTCAGTTGCTTTCAAACATTCACTCAGGAAAACCTCAGTGTTGCCCCCTTTAACAGGGCTGCCGCATATGCCCAAGATATCGATTTGCATCGGCTACCTCCTGACCACCCATTATACCACCGAATTCACAGCAGCCTTCATCTTTGACTCTCTCCATTTACTTCTGACTTATTCTGTCAATGGCGAGGCGGCGAACCACCCTCTCATCCCAAAATATAACTTTGGAGCTGCTACTTTAATGCTATTGCGCCATAACTCAAGCTTAAGAAGTGGTACAATTAATGGAATCACATAACCCAAATTATGGATAATCAGAATGAGAAGGCCGCTCTGAAGAAGCCAGATAGCAATTTTCCGAGGCATCCAATAAACGAAGCATAACAAAAGAGGTTATTATATATAGCAACTAATGAAGATGAACAGGGAACAAGTTGCAGATAAAGACACCAAGAGGTGGGGGAGGGTTAATCTGATTGGGACAATAGCACGAAGTCCAGGTGAACTACTGTGCCAAGACCATCCAATATAGAACGAACTATAACAAATCCTAACAATTGCCCACGTTGCGGGATAAAGATAAACAAGGCAACCGGTCGTTGCCCCAGTTGTGGTTTTCTTTTCGGCAGCAAGCGGCAGGCAATGCCGCCACAGGGAAAACCACCTAAGCCTCAAACAGCGAGGTCACCGGCTACACCACCGCTGGCACCACCATCAGGCATCACCAGCCAGCGTCAGCCCAAATTCAAACCTGGACCGACCAAATCAGAAACAGACAACCAATTCGCTAGAACCGAAAGGAAAAAGGCAGATACAGAAGCCAAGGTTGTTATGCCTTTTTCAGCTGGAGCACCCGCTCCCGAAAAGCAAAAACCTGTTACAGAGACCATCAGCGCCACACCTCAAAAAACACCTGAAGTGACCTCCTCTGAGGAAGAAGAAACAGGTACAGAAACCACAGTCATTATGCCCTTTTCAACCGGTGTGTCCACTCCCGAGGAAAAACAGCCAGTGACACAAGCCACGGATATCACACCTCCAACAGCCGAAGTGCCTGCTCCGGAGGAACAGTCGGTCATGGAAGCTGCCAGCATCACACCCCCAGAAACACCTGAAGCCCCTGCCACAGAGGGAAAACAGCCGGTTGCGCAAACCACCAGTGTCATTCCTACAACAGAAGACGAAATCCCTAGCATAGAGGAAAAGGAGTCAGACTTACAAGCCCCCGTTGTCATGCCTCAACCGGAAGAACCTACGCCTGAGGAACAGCAACCAGTAGACACCACGCCTCCAATAACAGAAGAAGCACCTGTTCTCGAGGAAAAACAGCCAGACATAGAAGCTGTCAGCGCAGCACCTCAAGAAACAACCGAAGTGCCTGCTGTGGAAGAGAAGCAACATATTACACAAGCTCTCAGCATCACGCCTCCAACAACTCCCACAATGCCTCCCCCCAGGGAAATACAACCGGTTATCAAAGCCATCAGTGTTATGCCTCCAAAAACGCCAGCAGTCCCTGCTACCAGAGAAATACAGCTTTTTAATGAAGTAGTTGCCACACCACCAAAAACAGAAACGCCCCCACAGCGGGAAAAACAGACTGTTACAGAAACCCCCATCATAACCCCTCCACCAGCGCACAAAATACTTGCTCCCGAGTCAGATGGGCCAATAAAATACCAGTCGGTGTTTACCACCGGTGGCTGGTACCTGCCGCCAGTAAATATTCTGGATAAGCCCACGGAAATAGAGCTAAGCCAGAGTGACATCGAGAAGCGGGCACAGCTCATCGAAGAGGCCATAAACAGCTACGGTGTTGAGGCTAAAGTAGTCCAGATTAACGTTGGGCCAACAGTAACCCAGTTCGGAGTCGAGCCAGGTTGGGACCGCAAATACAAAAGGGTCCGAGAGCGAGACGAACTTGGCAATGCTCACACCCGGCTTGAGGAGATATCAAAGACCAGGGTCAAGGTAGACCGTATCAGTGCCCTGGCTAACGACCTTGCCCTGGCGCTGGCCGCGCCAAGCATTAGAATCGAAGCTCCGGTGCCGGGAAAATCAGTGGTGGGCATTGAGGTGCCCAATACTACCTTCAGTCTTGTCAATCTACGTGGTGTAATCGAGAGCGCCGCTTTTCAGAAGGCACATGCCAGGTCAAAGCTGGCTCTGGCCCTGGGCAAAGGAGCAGGAGGAGAAACAGTAGCTGCCCACCTGGATAGAATGCCCCATCTACTTATTGCCGGCGCTACTGGCAGCGGCAAGACCGCCTGCCTCAACTCTATAATTTGCTGCCTCCTCATACACAATACCCCCGATGACCTGCAGTTGATCATGATTGATCCAAAACGAGTAGAGCTAGTCAATTACAATAGTTTGCCCCACCTCATAGCTCCAGTGGTTGTGGATTCTGACAAGGCAATACTGGCGCTGCGCTGGCTAATGCAGGAGATGGACAACCGCTACCACAGGTTTGCACAGGCTGGGGCTCGCAACATCGATAGCTACAATGCAAATCGACAGCATGACGATACAATGCCCTATATAGTGCTGGTCATCGATGAGCTGGCTGACCTGATGATGTTAGCTTTTGACGAGGTAGAGCAAACATTGTGCCGCTTAGCCCAACTGGCACGTGCAACCGGCATCCACCTCATTGTAGCTACCCAGCGTCCATCTGTTGACGTAGTAACCGGACTCATCAAGGCCAATTTCCCCACGCGCATCAGCTTTGCGCTCACGTCCCAGGTGGACTCAAGGACCATTCTCGATTCTGCCGGAGCCGAGAAACTGCTGGGCAGAGGCGACATGCTGTACATGCCCACAGACGCCAGCAAACCAAAACGCCTTCAGGGGACTTTTATCTCCGATGCTGAAATCGAAAGGATAGTCGATTTCTGGAGTAACCAAAGAAGACCCGAGGTTAAACCGGTCAGGTTTGAGGACATGGAACAACTAAATTCAGTTGAAAAAAACGGTGAAGATGCCATGCTGCAAGCCGCCAGGCAGCTAGCCATAGAATATAAAAACATCTCAGCTTCCTTTTTGCAGCGTCGCCTGCGTATCGGCTACCCCAGGGCTGCCCGAATTATGGAAAGGCTAGAGGAAGAGGGCTATGGCAAAGGAACGGCAGAAAAATATGATGAGTGATAATCTGACCTACCACCCGAAAACGAGTCCAGTATCAATTTAGACTGGAGATCAAGAATGGGTGCTGTTTAATTGGTAAGAGGAGCTTCCAGCCACGACCGCATCGTGCATTCAACTGCCGACCACCGGGTCCAGAAGCTGTACTGGTGGCGACTCTAAATTAAAAAGTGGTACCCTTTTAAGGGGCAACCTAAGCGGACCATTCGTTATTATGAAGAAATCGGACTGCTCAACTCGGTCAAGCACGTCGAAGAGCTAAATGTCCAGAAAAACGAGATTGCGGAGTACATTTAAAGGATCTATCAGAAAATTATCGACTTCATAAAATAAGGAGGGCTTATGAATTATTTGCTGCAACCCAAGAAATACCGAAGCCTCACGGCGGATGAGGGAACCCGGGCTATCATGGAGAAGACCATCGCCTTCTTTGAGACGATGGGAAAAACCCGTCTGACGGAAGATTTCAATAAAAAAGTCTGGTACCGTGAATTTGTCGATTTTATCGGAAAAGAGCAGATCTTCGCCAAACTCCTCACGCCGAGTCGCTATGGAAGCGGCGATCCTGACTGTCGGTGGGATACGGCTCGTAATAATGATTACAGCGAGCTTCTGGCCTTTTATGGGCTGGGGTACTGGTACTGTTTTCAGGTAAGCATTCTGGGTTTGGGACCTATCTGGATGAGCGGCAACGAGAAGGCCAAGCAGAAGGCGGCAGCCCTCCTCAAAAAAGGAGCGATCTTCGCCTTCGGCCTGTCAGAACGCGACCATGGCGCCGACATCTACGGCACCGAATTGTCCCTGACGCCGCAAAAAGACGGCGGGTGGCTGGCCAACGGTGAAAAATACTACATCGGGAACGGCAATGAGGCAGAGATGGTCTCCACCTTAGGCAGGATCAGGGATGGCACGGACGACTACTGCTTTTTCGTCACCAATTACCGGCATAAGGCTTACGAACTCAAGAGGAACGTTATCTCCCATCAGGAATATGTTGCCAACTTTGCCCTCCACGATTACCCCATCGGCGAGGACGATATTCTCGAGAAAGGCTCGTCCGCCTGGGATGCGGCGCTCAACACGGTCAACATCGGTAAGTTCAATATCGGTCCGGCCTCCATCGGCGTTTCCGAGCATTGCTTTTACGAAGCTATCACTCACGCGGCCAACCGCATCCTTTACGGTATGCCCGTTACCAACATGCCCCATGTGAAGAAGAATTTCATGGATGCCTGGCTCCGTATCGTGGGGATGAAACTCTACCAGCGACGCGCAACCGACTATTTCCGCAACGCCAATGAAACTGACCGACGCTACCTGCTCTATAACCCGACCAGCAAGATGAAAGTCACCCTACAGGCCGAGGAAGTCATCAATTTGCTCTGGGACGTCATTGCCGCCAAGGGTTTCGAAAAGGACACGTATTTCGCCCTGGGCGCCCAGGACATCCGTGGCCCATCCAAGCTGGAGGGAACGGTTCACGTCAATATCCAGCTTATCCGCAAGTTCATGAAAAACTACTTCTTCAATCCTGCTACCTATTCGCCAGTGATGCCCGATTTTTCCGCAAAGGGCGATCTCTTCCTGTTCAATCAGGGACCAACAAAGGGTTTAGGTGCCGTGCAGTTCCACGATTATCGCCCTGTCTTCGACGCCAGCCGAACACTTCCGAATGTCGCCATCTTTATGGATCAGATCGAGCTATTCAAGGCGTTTCTGGAGAAAGCCGGCCCAGATGCGGCACAGGATATGGATCCCTCATTCTCCCTGCCCCTGGGTGAGATGTTTTCCATCGTTGTCTACGGCCAGCTTATCTTGGAACAGGTTGCTTTTGACAAAATTGACGTGGACATCGTAAACCAGATCTTCGATTTTATGGTGCGCGACTTCGCCCTCTTTGCCCTGCAGATCTATGGTCTGCACAACACCACGGACGCGCAGAGAGCCTACTGCAAAGATATTATGCTGCTCAATGCCAAGGGAGACGAGGCACAGTACAACCGGGTATGGGAGAAATATGTATTTCCCTTAAACGGGGAATATGCCATGAATGAATAAGAAAAGGGGACTTTTATCTCCGATGCTGAAATCGAGAGGATAGTCGATTTCTGGAGTAACCAAAGAAAACCTGAGGTTAAACCGGTCAGGCTTGAGGACATGGAACAACTAAATTCAGTTGAAAAAAACGGTGAAGATGCCATGCTGCAAGCCGCCAGACAGCTAGCCATAGAATATAAAAACATCTCAGCTTCCTTTTTGCAGCGCCGCTTGCGTATCGGCTACCCCAGGGCTGCCCGACTCATGGAAAAGCTGGAAGAAGAAGGCTATGGCAAAGGAGCGCTGCAGAATGATATGGGCAATAATACTCTGACCTCCTAATATCAATCCAACATTAATATTAGACAATAGATTGGATTTGTTCTGGTACTGCTGTTTCAGGTGTCAGGTTGCTAAAAGTGAAGCTGATTCCCTATACTAGGATGGTTTTTGGGAGGGGTGGCCGAGTGGACGATGGCGACGGTCTTGAAAACCGTTTCCCGATTGTATCGGGACGTGGGTTCGAATCCCACCCCCTCCGCCACCAAAGACCAACAGTGCAGTTAACCTTTACAGGGAGGAATATATATGAAAATCCACGAATACCAGGCTAAGGCGCTATTAGCCGAATACGGCATCCCCATACCTGAAGGCGCCGTAGCCGACTCGCCAGCCGAAGCCAAAAGCATCGCCTCTAAGCTGGGTGGCAAGGTGGCCATCAAGGCCCAGGTCTATGCCGGCGGCCGGGGCAAAGCCGGCGGCATCAAAGCAGCCAACAGCCCTGAGGAAGCCGAAAAGGCCGCAGGCCAAATTCTGGGCACCAGGCTGGTGACTCATCAAACCACCGCCGAAGGCGTGCCCGTGAGCAAGGTGCTGGTGGAAAAGGCAATGGAAATAAAACGAGAGCTGTACCTCAGCATCATCGTGGATGGCGCCAACCGCATGCCCGTGATGATGGCCAGCGAAGCCGGCGGCATGGATATCGAAGAGATAGCCCAAAAGACGCCTGAGAGAATACTGAAGGCTTTCATCGACCCGGCAGCAGGATTCCAGCCCTTCCAGGGTCGCAAGCTGGCTTACGGCATGAACCTGTCCCAGGAGCAGATGCGCCCAGCCAGCAGCCTGATGAGCAACCTCTACAAGCTCTTCAAAGCCAAGGACTGTTCACTGGTGGAAATCAACCCGTTAGTCATCACCGCTGACGGCAATCTGTTGGCCCTCGATGCCAAGGTGAATTTCGAAGACAATGCCCTCTTCCGCCATACCGACATTGAACAACTCCACGACCTGAAACAGGAGGACCCGCTCGAAGTCCAAGCCAACCAGCTAGGGGTCAAAAACTACATCAAGATGGACGGCAATATCGGGTGTCTTGTCAATGGCGCTGGCCTGGCTATGGCAGTGATGGACCTGATTACCCATGCCGGCGGCCGTCCAGCCAACTTCCTCGATATCGGCACCGTCAACAACGTTGACCGCGTCGTCAGCGCTTTTAAGGTATTTACTACCGACCCCAATGTGAAGGCAATTATGGTTAACATCTTCGGCGGCATGACCCGCGTGGACATCATAGCCCAGGGTATAGTCGAAGCCCATAAACACATGGACATCGATATGCCGCTGGTGGTCAGGTTAGCCGGTACTAACGTTACTGAGGGTAAGCGCATCCTAGCCGAATCCAGGCTGAAATTAATTGAAGCTAGCGACTTCTACGATGCTGCCAAGAAAGCAGTGGCAGCCGCCAAGGGTTCCTAAATCTCTCCAGGAGGAAATAATTGAGCATCCTGATTGACGAAAAGACGAGATTACTGGTTCAGGGAATAACCGGAGGCGAGGGCAGCTTTCATACCCAGCGTTGCATGGAGTACGGCACCAAAGTAGTAGCCGGCGTCACCCCAGGAAAAGGTGGCACCAGGATATTCGATGTTCCTGTATTCAACACAGTTGAAACCGCTGCTAGGGAAACCGGAGCCAACGCCAGCATGGTCTTCGTTCCACCTGCTTTCGCCGCAGACGCCATCATGGAAGCAACAGACTCTGGCTTGCCGCTGATAGTCTGCATCACCGAAGGCATCCCGGTATTGGACATGGTAACCGTACATAGCTTTCTTAAGGGAAAGAATACCAGGCTCATCGGCCCAAACTGCCCCGGCCTCATCTCACCAGGCAAGTGCAAGGTAGGTATCATGGCTGGCGAAATACATCTCAAGGGCAGCGTGGGAGTTGTCTCCCGCAGCGGCACTCTGACCTATGAAGCAGTAGCCCAGCTCACCAGCCTTGATATAGGCCAGTCCACCTGCGTGGGCATCGGTGGTGACCCATTGCCCGGCAGCACCTTTGTTGACATACTGGAGCTGTTCCAGCAAGATAAAGATACCAGGGCAGTGGTGCTCATCGGCGAAATCGGAGGCACCGCCGAGCAGCAGGCAGCCGAGTTCATCAAAGCCAAAATGAACAAGCCAGTAGTTGCTTTTGTGGCTGGTGCTACCGCTCCACCAGGAAGAAGGATGGGACATGCCGGCGCCATCATCAGCGGAAGCTCAGGAAGAGCACAGGATAAGATGGCTGCATTGGCCGCCGCTGGGGCTACTATAGCACCCAATCCGGCAGAAATCGGGCTTACCGTGAAAAAAGTGCTAGGGAGGTAGTAGCTATGAAACAAATGGAGAGATTTCTCATGCCTACCCCGGCAATAGATTGCGACCATCCATCGATAATTGAAAAGGCTAGAGCCCTTACCGCAGGCAAAGACAACAACGTGGACAAGGCCATAAGCCTTTTCTACTTTGTTAGAGACGAGATCAAATACAATATGTACGTGCATCTGGACGCATTGGAACATTACCGCGCAAGTACAACTCTGGATAGAAAAGAGGGATTCTGCATCCAGAAAGCGGTGCTCCTGGTAGCCCTGGCTCGGGCATCGGGCATACCGGCGCGATTACATCATGCCGACATCCGTAACCATCTGGCCTCCGATAAAGCAGTGGAAGTGCTCAGGACAAACGTATTCGCTTACCACGGGTACACCGAGCTCTACACCGGCAACAAATGGGCTAAAGCCACGCCAGCCTTTGACCTGCAGACATGCCAGGAGAACGGGTGGATACCGGTAGAATTTGATGGTCAGCATGATGCTATACTCCACCCTAGAAGCATCGACGGCAAGCTACATATCGAATATATCACAGACTATGGTACATTCGACGACTTACCCATCAACGATATACTGACCTCTTTTGACAAGTTCTATAACTTGGCAACAACTCTCGATGGTTGGAATGGCCTGGTAGCAGAGGAAAAGGCACGCAGAGGGGCAAAGCGGGGTGTCGCTCCCTAGACAACAACACAAAGTGCTATAGCTGAGAGAGAAACGAGTGTCGCGTCAACCACTGATCGCCGAAATCTCCACCACCCTGAAACCACCAATGGCTTTTGACTTATTCAAGGACAAGCCATACAGCTTCTTTCTGGACAGCGGCATGCACCCCCAGAGGCTGGGAAGATATTCCTTCATTGGCAGCAACCCCTTCCTGGTCACGAAAAGCTATGCCGACAGAGTTAACCTGCTCTCTGGGGGAAGCCAGAAAACCGAACAGGGCAACCCTTTTGACATCCTACACAGCCTGCTGGAGAAATATCACCTGGATTGCCAACAGACTTTGCCTTTTTGTGGAGGTGCTGTCGGCTACCTCAGCTACGACCTGTGCCACTTCATAGAGCGCCTTCCATCCACTGCCATAGATGACCTGAAACTGCCCGAAAGCTACTTCGCCTTCTACGATACCATCATGGCTTTCGATAACCTGCTGGGCAAGACCTATATCGTCTCCACCGGTTTCCCGGAGCTGGATGAAGCACAAAGGCAGAAAAGGGCAGCACAACGCCTCGAAGAAATGAAGGAGCAGTTAGCCGACCCTATCTCAATCTCAGCGCCAGAGCCATCCAATTCACCAGCACTGGCCGAAACCGTACTCAAGTGCAACTTCACCCCCCAGGATTATCTCAAAGCCGTAGCCAAGACCAGGGACTACATCATCGCCGGCGATATCTTCCAGGCAAATATCTCCCAGCGATTTGAAACAGAGTTGACCATCCCACCCTACGAGCTGTACCGCCGACTCAGGCAAATCAACCCCGCCCCTTTCGCCAGCTATCTCAACTTCGAGGACGTGGTGGTAGTAAGCGCCTCCCCGGAGAGATTCCTCAGACTGGACGGAGATTGGGTGGAGACACGCCCTATAAAAGGCACCAGGCCCCGGGGCAAAGATGCTACTGAGGACGCCAGGCTGGCCCAAGAACTGACCTCCAGCGTTAAAGACCGCGCTGAGAATATCATGATAGTCGATTTAGAGAGGAACGATTTAGGCAGGGTCTGCCAGTTCGGCACGGTGAGAGTCACCGAGCTGGCCATTCTGGAAACGTTCCCCACCGTCTTTCACCTTACCTCCACCGTCGTGGGCAAGCTGCGACCAAACAAGAACCGCCTTGATTTGCTCAAGGCTACCTTCCCCGGTGGCTCCATTACCGGTGCCCCCAAGGTCAGGGCTATGGAAATTATTGACGAGGTGGAACCAACCCGGAGGAGCGTCTACACCGGCGCTATCGGCTACTTCGGCTTCAACGGTAACCTAGACATTAACATCGTCATCCGCACCTTCCTCACCAAAGGTAAACAAGCCTACTTTCAGGTAGGCGGTGGCATTGTCTATGATTCAGACCCTGAAGAAGAATATCAGGAGACACTGGACAAGGCTAAGGCGCTGATACAGGCACTACGCCTGTCACCCAAAGTGGCAGTGAGAACGGCATGATACTGGTCATCGACAACTACGATTCCTTCGCCTACAACCTGGTTCAAAGGCTGGGCGAGCTAGGCTGGGAATCTCTGGTCTACCGCAACGACAAAATCACCCTTGCAGAAATCGAAGCGCTTGCCCCCAGCCACATCGTCATCTCCCCCGGCCCCTGCACGCCACTCGAAGCCGGCATCTCCAACGATGTGATTCGTCACTTCGCCGGCATAATCCCCATACTGGGAGTCTGCCTCGGTCACCAGTGCATCGGCCATGCCTACGGTGGCATCGTCGGCCGCGCCAGTGTTCCCGTCCATGGCAAGGCTTCGCTCGTTTACCACGACAGAAAAACCATCTACCAGAACATTGAGAATCCATTTTTGGCAGGTCGCTACCACTCCCTGGTAATTAAGCCTGAGGGCTTGCCATCATGCCTGAAAGTCACCGCCCGCACTGAGGAAGGAGAGATAATGGGAGTGCGGCATAAAGAATATGCAGTAGAGGGCATCCAGGTACATCCCGAATCCATTCTCACCGAAGTGGGCTACGACCTGCTGGCAAACTTCCTCCGCTTCACCACCCCCGTCTGGCCCAATGATTAGACAACCAATGGAAGAAACCATCTATCTCAATGGCAACATCGTCCCCCGCTCCCATGCCCACCTATCGGCTTTCGACCACGGCTTCCTCTACGGCTATGGCCTTTACGAAACCATGCGCTCCTACAACGGCACCATCTTCCGCCTTGACCGTCACCTGGAACGCCTCGACAAATCGGCCAAAGCCCTCGGCTTATCTTCCAGGCTGGTTCACCTCGACCTGGAGAAGGCCTGCTACAACCTGCTTAAAGCCAATAAGCTGGCAGACGCCCGCATCAGGCTCACTATCTCAGCCGGTGCTGGCGACATCACCCCAAACCCCCAGACCTGCGAACAGCCCACGGTGTTCATCGTAGCCCGGCAGGTCACGCCACCGCCACCACAGGTCTACCAGAACGGCTACAAGGCCGTAATCTCGTCCCACAGGCGCAACAGTCAGTCCCCGTTATCCCAGATTAAATCCACCTGCTGCCTGGAGAATGTCCTCGCCATACAGGAAGCTAAGGCTTCTGGCTTTGACGAGGCTCTTATTCTCAACGAAAAAGGCATGTTGGCCGAAGGCAGCACCTGCAACATCTTCATGGTCAAGGACAGGACACTTGTCACGCCGACCCTACAAAGTGGCGCCTTGCCCGGAATCACCAGGGAGGCTGTGCTGGAACTTGCCCGGTCCCTGCAAATCAAAGCCGAAGAGAGAGAAGTCCACCCTGAAGAGCTTACCCAAGCTGACGAAGTCTTCCGCACCAGTTCCATCCTCGAGATAATGCCCATTACCTACCTCAGCGAAAAGCCTATCGGCAGCGGCAAACCAGGCCCAATCACTCAAAAGATTATGTCAACCTATAAGGAGCTAGTGCAAAAAGAGACGCGCCACCACTAGAAAGGAGATACTGTATCTTTGCTAAAAGCTGAGGAGCTTGCCTTTCTGGACGCGATACAGTCACTTAGGGCGGGTTTTCAAACCCGCCAGTACTTCGGCGGAAGGACCGGTTTATCTCCTATGCGTACCTCCAGAGCCTGCCCTTGAACAAAGCGAAGGGTGCGCCCGATTATACGGAGTGATACAATACACTCAGAAACAACCCTAAACTGGCGCATAAGGAGGGTAGCCATGGCTTCTTCAATCCAGGTCACTGTAAAACAAACCGAGCCCATGACCGTAGCTTTTATCGGCATGTGGGGACCTTACACCCAGATTCCCGAGGCTTTCGGCAAGCTGTATCAATGGATTGGACAGAAGGGTTACGTGCCTGCAGGGCCTCCTCTGGGCTTATACCTTAATGCCCCTGGGCAGGTTCCCGAAGACCAACTCCTCTGGGAGCTGCGCAGCCCCATCGCCGGAGATGTAGCTCTCAGCGAGCCTGATGAGCAAGGCCTGGGCGTCAAGCAGGTAGCAGCAATTCAAGTAGCCTCCACCATGCACAAAGGGCCATTTGAGAAAGTCGAGGAGACCTACAAAGCCATGGCTGAGTGGGTGATGCAGAACGGATACGAGATGAGTGGCCCGCCCGAAGAAGTCTATTTCTCCAACCCAGCCGAAACCAGGCCCGAAGACCTCCTCACCGAAATCAGATTCCCCGTCAGAAAGAAATAGCTATCGCAATTGTCATAGAGTCGCTTCGGCTGCACCCAAGTGTCTCTCCTTGGAAAGAGTCTGGCAAACAGCCACTGTACAGAATGAAAACGTCAGCCCCGTTGAACAAAATGGTACTCTGTGTGACGAGGTTATCGTTGGGCCCTTAACTGACTTTTGCGCTGTTAGTTTGCATTTTGAGATGACAGCAAGAGCCAGTCTCGCTTAGGGCTGCTGTAACACGTTGATATTGGTGGTTGCCGCTTTGCCCAACTCAGGCAGCACGCCAGGCACCGTCCAGTTGCGCTTGATGACCTTGCCCGATTTAGACCCTGTAAGCTTTCCTTTGTCCACAGCCAAGATGCCGTTGACGATGACATAGGGTATGCCTTCCGAAGGCTGGCCCGGCTCTACGTATGTGGCTTTATCGGTGATTTTCTCAGGGTCGAACAGCGTCAGGTCGGCATCGCAGCCTACCTGCACCCTGCCTTTATTCTCCATGCCCAGCCAGACTGCCGCCATGGTGGAGCACTTGGCTATGCCGGTCATCAAATCACAGATGCCCTGCTCCCTCACATACTCCCTGAAAAACTTGGCAAAGGCGCCGGCGCCCCTGGGATGGCCGGTATACCTGCCGGTGTTGGGGTCTTTGACGATAAGTCCATCGTTCTCCACCATGACAAAAGGCGACTTGAAATACAGGGCTATTTTCTCCGCCTTATAGATATGCATAATAACGGTGGGGTCGGGTATCTCGCCTGCCTTGACCCTGTCCCTTATGTCATAGAACTGCTCAAAGCTGGCGAAGGAATCGCCCGGCTTAATGACAGTATTGCCGTCAATCACCACGGCTGCACCCACACCCACATCGGATATGGAGACATCCAATAACTTGGCGAACGGTTCAAGGGGCATATCGAAGACAGCCGCCTTCAGCGGAGTATTGCTGGCGGTGTACGGCTGAAGGTCGCTGGACACCTGCACGCCCTCTGCCCTGGCTCTAGTGATAAGGTCAATTAGCTTATCTGTGCTTTCAGGAAACACCACCTGGCCGCCTCGGTGGGAGATGAGAATGGGAATGCCAGAATCTTTGGACAGGCTGATGGCCTCCTCGCAGGCCTCGATATCCCTGGGTGGCGGAATAGCGTAGCGCACATGTATGGCAGCGCCCCCGCCGTGCTTCAAGGTTTCCTTGGCTATATCCACCATCTCCTGATAAGTGGTCCCTGGCGCGTAGAATGGCCCATAAGATATGCCCAGCGAACCGGCTTCCATCTCCTGCCCCGTCATCTCGACCATCCTGGCAATCTGCTCAGGCGTTGGCTCATCCTTATCCTTCAGCCCGATAGCCTCCCTGAGAGTGATATTGCCGGTATACGTGCCGATGTTTATAACGAGGCCCTGTTTTTCTACCTCGCTGAAGAAATCAGTTACGGGATAGGGGGTGAACTGAATAGCCCCCGGCATATCGTAGAAAAAGACGCCGGTGCGGCCGCAGTTGCCTGTTATTTCGGTAGTGATGCCGTCCCTGACGTGGAATCCGCCATCAATGCCACCACCCGTGGCATGCCCGTGGATATTGATGAATCCCGGCGCCACCACCAGGCCGCTGGCATTTATTACCCTCTTCCCCCCGAGCTTTTGTTTGGCAGGGACGACAGCCGCAATCTTCCCATCCTTGATGCCCACATTGGCCACTCCATCGAAGCCGGTTAGCGGGTCCATGACACGGCCGTTATTTATGGCAATGTCATAATCGCCCCCAGCAGTGGCGCAAGACGACAAGGCAAATGCAACAATGATAACCAGGGCAAGCGAGATGCTGGCGAGCTTTTTCATAATTTCCCTCCTATCGATTGAAAGTGGGGTTCTCCGACAATGCTGCACTTCACTCTTGTGGATAGGCCAATCAAGATGACATTCTAAGCGGGGCACGAGTGCCTGTCAACTCAGGCGCGGGGCAACAGGCAACAGACGAGCAACGAGTCCCGAGCCACAAGTGACTATCGACTGCCGACTATCGACTATCTGCTGTCAACTTTGCGATAATATGGGCATGTGGGATTCTGAAAAGATAGAGGTTATAGAAGCAGCTCGCCGCATGGAGCAAAAAGGGCTGGTTACAGGCACTGCGGGCAACGTTAGCCTGCGGCTCAAAGACCCAAACGGTCGGAACCTCTTAGCCATCACACCCAGCGGACGCTACTACGATTCGTTGGATGTGGATGACATAGTGGTCGTCGATTTTGCCGGAGAACGCATCGAGGGACAGCTACGTGCGTCTATAGAGACACCGATGCACATTGCGGTGTACCAGGCTCGCCCCAAGATAAATGCCATAATGCACAGCCACCCCGTCTTCTGCAGCGCCCTAGCAGTCGCTGGCATGGAGATACCTCCCCTTATCGATGAGCAGGTCACCTACCTCGGCGGAGAGATAAAAATCAGCCTCTACGCCCTCCCCGGCAGCAAGGAACTGGCAGCGAACGTGGTCTCGGCTCTGGGACCCAGGAACGGTGTGATAATGGCGAATCATGGCGCCCTCTGCACGGGCCGGGATATGCACGAAGCGCTGGCTATGTCCGAGCTGCTGGAGAGCACGGCACAAATATACCTCTCCGCACTGAGGCTGGGAAAGGTGAACCAGCTTCCTGCCGAGGTGGTGGAGCTGGAGAAAGCCGTGTTTGCTTCTATTTATGGCGAGAGCTGAACCTGATATTGATTAATAGGAGGTTTATCATGATGCAAAAAACAAAAAGAATCATCGTTGCTACTATCTCTGGAGTACTGTTTGGTTTTGTGTGTTTCGGCCTGGCTTCCAGCAGTCCGGGAGAGCTTGCGTGGCCGGTGGCAGTACAAGTGATAGTCAGCCGAACCCTTATGGGTTTTGCCATTGGTATCAGCTGTATTTCCCTCCGACATTGGGCGATTCATGGGACTTTCATGGGGTTGATTTTTAGCCTCCCGTTAGCATTCAGCGGTCTCATGGCTCCAGAAAGTCCAGAGTTTAGTAAGGTGGGAATGTTTCTGGGGACTATAATACTTGGTATGATTTACGGGTTGCTTATTGAAGTGATCACCTCGGTGGCTTTCAAGGCAAAGTATCAGGGCTGAATTCTCTGTGGCAATTCGACTATACCTAATCCGAATAGAACCATTGACTGGCCTTAAGTGCAAGCAAAGTCTTTGTTAGCCGCCACCGATAAACGGTAGAAACGAGACGGTCTCGTTGGCATTTAAAACCCTGTCCAGAGACGCCATTTCATGGTTGACCGTTACCAGAACTGCGCCGTCATCCAGATGGAGAGCAGGAAAGAGATTCCTGACATACTCAAGGGCATCATTCAACCTCGTCTCGCCAGTTATAGGCATCTTGATACTGTGTGTTTGCGTAACCAGGCGTTGCCTGCCAAAAAACTCAATTGAAACTACCATCCCCTAAAAAAGCTCCTTTGCTGCTCACATGCCGAATTTCTTTAATAGCTGGTCTGCCTGTTCGTCCATTAGGCCGAATTTCTCTACCGTCTCCCGCTTTGGGATGGCATTGGACAGGAACCCCTTCTTTTCATAGACGATATCGCAGAGTTGCTGGTAGGCCTCAGCCCGTTTCTCCAGAAGAAGCTTGTGCCTCTCCTCAGGACTGCCAGGCAATTTGCCATCACCAAGCTGTTCCTTCAGCCAGTTATCATAATACTCAGCTCGAAACTGGTACTCATTTAAATAGGCGGGGCCCATCGCCCGCAGTGGAATCTGATCATGAGGCCGTGTTCCCTTTCCCTGGCGCAGGTTTATCAGCTTCTGCAGGACGTACAGCCTCTCCGAATCATCAAGAAGGTCCTCCAGCTTCTTATTGCTCCCTGTCGTGGCATTGAAATAGCCCACGTAATAAGCCAGGGTGGGAAGATTTTTTACCGGCTCAGCGGTCTTGGCTGCCTCCGGATTTCGTACGTCAATCCAGGGTAGCTTGCATAGCCCGGTGGCGTTGAACCATGTCCGAATGAGGGGAAACCACTTCAAGGCATTAGCCTTGTGCTCAAGTGTCGGTAGCTCCTTGTGAACCTGGTCAATGAAAATGAGCCATGCTTCGTCGTGCTGCGGTCCTTTCAGGGCGAAACCATATCCTCCCTGCTGAGCAAGCGACTCTTTGCTGATGTACATGGAGAATTCCAGACCCTTAACTTCCATGCCGAATTTGCTTATTTCAGCCAGAGCAGCTTCTTCCGAAGCCCCATTTCGGCTGGCATATCTCTGTGCCATCCACTTCTTGCCTCTGGCCACGCCTTGCCCCGCTACTTTGCCGAAACCCTTACCCCTGGCTATTTCGTGCAACAACCTGTCCGCAGCCTCTATGTTGCCAAACGTCAGTTCGTACCCTACGTCATCAGCAGTCAGAAATCCGCGCTGGAAGCACTCCATAAAAAAGCCGATGGTCACGCCCGTGGAAATGGTGTCCAGGCCATATTCATCGCAGTACCAGTTGTATTCCATCACAAACTGGGGGTCGAAGATGCCCATACAAGAGACAGCACCAACGGTTTCATACTCAGGCCCGTCGATGTTGACTTTTGTTCCTTTCCTGGGGCCGCGTGTCAGTTCCACATTTTCGGCGCCTTTACTGCAAGCGAGATTGCACCCATAGTAACATCCATCAGGTATCTTTTTGCTGAAATACCTTTCCAGGAAGACCTGCGCAAACAGATTTTTTGACTCCGGGCTCTGCCCGTATTGATAGTTGTTTATCGGGAAAATGTGCAATTTGTCCATGAACTCGGATAAGCCCGTGGTTCCCCAGGCACCCAGGTTGAGTTGCTGTGAATCACATTTGGAGACAACCTCTTTTAGCTTGGAGCCTTCCCGGCGCACACCTTCCTTATCCACGGCATTGTTGCCGTTTGCTCTGGGTAAGCTGGAGCGCACCACAATGCCGCGGAGACCCTTGGCCCGCATTACAGTCCCCGTGCCACCCCTACCAGCTTGCTTGGAACGAATGCGCTTCCGCCGCCGGTCAAAGAACAGGCTGTTGACAATCCCAAACCTGGAGTTATGCGCACCTATCCCGGCAGTTACAGCAGCCATGGCATCGCTAAGCTCTCCACCATTTGCATCCTGTAAAAGCTGCTGACCGAAGGAAAGTGCCCCCTCATCTGTGTCTTCATCATAGACTGATGCAGCAGCAATACTGATGGTACGGGCATCGCCGTCAACCAGAACGACCACGTCTTTCTGGGATATGCCGGAAACCGCCAGTGCATCAAAGCCGGCAAGTTTCAAAAGAGGGCCAAAGTGCCCGCCGACATTGGAATCGATAAAGGTATCCGTCAAAGGTGAGATAGTGCCTACAATGAATTTACCGGTGCCGGGAAACCCCGGCTCATTGCCCAGCGGGCCACTGGCCATTACCAGGATATTGTCAGGACTATCATAGCGGGTTTCCCGTGTGGTACCATCCCAGATTAGCTTGAGGGCATATCCCCGGCCGCCGATGTATTTGTGCTTGAAATCGGGCGACAGTTCCTGGACATGGATGTCGCTTTTGCCCAAGTCTATCCTCAGTATCCGGTCTGTGTATCCACCAACAACTCTGGCTGGTTCGTATTTGATTTGCTTCAGTATCTTCATAAGGTTGCTATTATAATGCTTCACGTGTGCCTTCAGCAACGATGGACGGGGCATGGCGCTCCTCGCTCTTCGCTAGTTGCAAGTCACAAGTTGCAGGTTTCAAGTGATTTGCGTAGGGTGGGTTCACAAACCCACCAGTCCTTCCCGTGAAGGACCAGCCTTTCCTATCTTAGGTGTCGCCTGCCCAGGTGACCCTGGACATATATTCCATCACGAGCGACGAGCCCCGAGCGACGCACCTTGCCACTTGCATCTTGCATCTAGTTTATTGCCTCACGCCTGCTGCCTCTAGCGCCTCATGGTTTCTTTTATCTGGGTTGCCAGTACAAAAGATACGCCCAGCAATATCGCCAGGAAGGCCAAAGGCCAGGCATAGTGCTGCGTAGCTCCGCGCATTACTTCCATCAGCGGAACAATAGCCACTGCCGCCGCATTCCCCAGGAGTTGCAGATACCCCACCGAGATTCCAGCAAACCTGGCTCCCGTAATTTCGGCAGACATGGTCAACATTATGGGCAGAGCAGAGATAAGGAAAAAGCCCAGTACAACGCCATTGACCATATTAAGCGCAAAACCCTTGGCTAACATCAGAAAGACGATGGACAAGGCTCCCACAGAAGATGCCAACAACAGGAAGGGTTTTCTCTTCATCACCTTATCCGAAACTATAGGAATGATAATGCAGCCAAGCATGCCGCTGAGTATCAATACAGCAGCTATGGTGCCGGCATCGGTCATGGAAATTCCGTGCAGCTCATTCAAAATCTTCTCCAGCCAGGTAGCCAGGCCATTGAACACGCCTATTCCTATCAAGGCCACAAAGCCCAGGATGACAAAGTCCCTCATCTTAAGAATCGTCTTGATTCCTGCCCAATTGGAAATCTCCTCTTCCTCTACTACCTCGCGTGGAGCTGTCTCAGGCTTGGATTTCACCAGAGCATAGAACAGCAATATGCCCACAATGCCCAGGATGCCATAGACCATAAGCATTGTCCCAAAGCTGAATGACTCTACCAGTATAGGCGTTGCCCCCAAAGCCACCATCATGCCTATGAACAGAGCTAACGAACCCAGTCCCACTGCAGTGGCCTCCTCTTTCTGAGGAAACCAGGTCATGGCCAGCTTGGTAACGCCGTTCAGCACAAAAGGCTGCCCCATTGAAATGCCTATCTGGGATACCAGCAGGATGGTGTAGGAGCCGGGGTTCACCAGGCGGAGCATAGCGAATATGCCGGTAAACAGCGCGCCAATGCCCACGCCATATTTAAATCCCTTTCTATCGATGACCATGCCGGCGGGAATGGTGAGCAAGACCTGTACCAGTGGAAAGACCAGCGTGAGCACGCCGACGCTCATGGCAGTTATATTCAGACGCGCTTCCAGGTAAGTATCAATGGCCGCAAAATTCAGCCAGTAAAGCTGGGTCAGGGCACATAGATACATGTACACAGCCAGGACAACCCACCTATACCCATAGACCTTGTAGCTCTCCATGGTCTCCCCCCTTACTGCATTGTGCTGCACAAATCGGGTGTAGTATAGCACTTTCAGGTCTGCAGTAGTCGTCAGCAGAAAGTCGTTAGTTGCAAGTTGCAAGTTTCGAGCTTTATCCTCCATCTTGCTTCTTGCCACTTTCATCTTGCATCTTGGTTCTTGCCTATTGCCTCACGGCTGTTGCCTTTAGACGAGCGACCAGCGACGAGCGACGAACCTCGCCTCTTGAGATATGCACTGTAAAAGGATAAAATCTTTGCCTGGCTGCCGGTGCGTGAGATACTGCATGGCTGGCACTTGAGACTGTTGAATGCATAAAAATTTCCTCTGCCCTCAATGTGGCACAGAAAATGCTTTGACCAACCGCTTCTGCACGGAATGCGGGAACAGGCTAGCTGCCGCTGAAAGAAAAGCTGCCGCCTGTACCGACTGCGGGGCCGAGAACCCCAGCAACTACAAGTTTTGCGGGCAGTGCGGCACCAAGCTGGAACTTACCTGCCCCAACTGCGGCGAGGTAGTACCTCGCGATTCCAGATTTTGCCCCAATTGTGCCTACCTTTGTGGCGAAGGCAGGTACAATGATGCCCTGACATGATAGGTGCGCGGTGTGAGTAATAGACCACCCCTGTGGTACACCATCCAGGCTGTCGTAGGCACCCTCGTCGAGGAAACGGCGCTGGTGATTATCGTCATCTGGGTACTGCCCTACTTCGGCATCCGTGCTCCGCTCTGGGTGCTGGCGATTCTGATGGTAGCCCTGGCCACATTGGCTTACGTCAGGTATCGACTGGGCCGTACCACTTTTTTCCTGCCGCGCAGGGAATACGCTGAGTCGCTGGTCGGCTGCGAGGGAACAGTGACAAGCCCGCTAAAACCAGAGGGCTACGTCAAGGTGCAAGGGGTGCTCTGGAAGGCGAGCTGTGCTGATAAGCATCTTGATGCAGGGATAGAGGTGATAGTGCTAGAAGTCGATGGTCTTAAGCTGCTGGTCGCCCCAAAAAATCGGGCGTAGAGACATGTCTTTGGACATATGCGCGGTGCCGTAATGTTATATAGGCTGCCAAACACTTTAGCGAAGAGGAACACATGAACAGGTATGTTGCACTAGCCTCCATATTAGCAATATCCCTCTCATGTCTGGCCATTAGCTGCAGCGGAATGCAGCCGACCAAAACGCCACAAGTCACCTTCGACCAACTGTTCGCTGACCCAGCCAGGTACAACGGCAAGCAAATCGTAATAGAGGGATTCTACTTCCACGGCTTCGAGGTCATAGTTTTGTGCGAAAGGCTGGAATACTCCGGACACGCTCCAGGGCATCTGGTGCCGGCGGGCAAGATGATGTGGATAGAAGGAGGCATACCCCGTGACGTCTTTGACCAGCTCTACCGGCAGCAGATGATGGGCCCCACCGAACGCTACGGCAAAATCAGCATAACCGGCAAATTCCAATACGGTAACAAATACGGCCACGTGGGAGCATATCAAGCGCAGATAGTCCCCTCCGAAGCATTGCTACTCCAGTGGTCACCACCGACACAGCAATAGCACCGTAGGGTGGGTTTGAAAACCCACCATCTATCTTGCAAGCATCCCGATTTACCGGGGCATGACGACCACCCTCACACATCATTGCCGTGAGGCAACAGGCAAGAACCTAGATGCAAGATGGAGGACAAAGCTCGAAACCTGCAACCTGCATCTCGCTTAGGCAACTTTGGCGCGTTTGTTTATCAAGACCTTGGTAAGCTGGTAGTCAGCCTCCAGGTTCAACCAGAACCGTGCCGGTATCTCCGGCATAACTTCCTCGAGTTGCAAGGCGGTTTCAGCGGTAATGGCTTTCTTCCCGTTGATAATCTCATTTATCGGGTTCAATGGCCGTCCCATACGCCTGGCTAGCTCCTTCTGAGAGATACCTCGTGCCCTGATTTCCTCCGCCAGGTATTCGCCAGGTGAGATGGCAATATCAGGATAAGCATTAGTCTTAGTCACCATGATAATCCTCCACATCCATAATGCGCACTCTGTCTTCGTCGACCTTTTCAATAATAAGCCTATAGTTACCGGTAAGAGCTATCGAGTACTGCCCTGTACGGTTTCCTTTCAAGGGGTGCAACCTCAACGCCCGATGCCCATAAAGCTCAGTGAACTTGTCCACAGCCCTCAGTATTGCCAGCCGCTGAATATATTTTCGACCAAGTGGAACACCGAAGAGCCGACTCGCCTCTGAGAAGTTCACACTGGCATCAGCCAGGCGATTTGAGGAAAACTCTATTTCCACCCTTACACCCTATGGGTAAAGAATACATCAAACACATCCAGCTTGTCAAGCGCACAGCACTAGTGCCGTAGGGTGGGTTTGAAAAACCCACCATTTATCTTGCAGGCATCCCGATTTGCCGAGGCATGACACTCCTGCTCCAGTTTTCTCTCCCTTGACGGGAGGGGATTAAGGTGAGGGTGGCCCAAAACGTCATTGCGGGTCGTTCTCCTGAAGGACGTGGCAATCCCATTGGCCCTGTCATTCTTGAACGCAGTGAAGAATCTCATCCCTACCCCGTCGTAAGAATCCTACTCCAGTCGATACGCAATCGAGGCGTGACGATCCTGCTCTAGTCTTCCTCTCCCTTGACGGGAGAGGACTAGGTGAGGGTGGCCCAAGTCGTCATCGCAAGTTCATCGTGATTGTTACTTCCAGACAACCTCGGCCAGAGTGAGTGTAAATCCCCAGCCACTATCAATGATAGGCAGCCCACTCCGAATGTAAGCGCTTTTCTCTCTGAAGCACAGGATAGCAGCTAAATAAGACTGAGGAATGTGCAATTCTGCTGAATTTCACATTCCTCGGTTTTGTTCAATCCCGCTCATCCAACAAGAAATCATTTCATTGCACCTCCAACGATTTGGTGCTTTTTGTCAATACCACGCCATCTGACAAACCAGAAGAATTTCAATAACCTTGGTGCTACGAGAAGTATTGACAATCGCATAAATAGGGACTAGAATCAAAATCAGGTATAAGGGATCACCTTAGTAGCCTAAATATAGTCGCGTATTGGCTGGAGGTCCGATGGGATGAATCAGCGGGCACCGGAATCGCTGTTTGAAGGCGGTTGCTGATGCCCTTTTTGTTTAAGTTGAGCGCTGCTGGTCACTCACCGTAGCAGGTGACGGGTGGTATGTAAGATGAAATGCCCGAAATGCCAGACGGAAAATCCTGAGACGAGGAAATTCTGCCGCCAATGTGGTGCAAAGCTTTCACTGCCTTGCCCTCAATGCGGATGTGAAAACGTTCCCGGGGATAGGTTCTGCGGCGAGTGCGGTCATGACTTGTCCGTTACCCCAGAGCCGATGCTCAAACCCCTCTCCTTTGACGAGAAACTGGATAAAATACAGCGCTACCTTCCCGGAGACATCACCGAGAAGATACTGGCACAGAGAGGAAAAATAGAAGGCGAGCGCAGGCAGGTCACCGTCATGTTCTGCGACGTTGAGGGGTTCACACCACTCTCCGAGAAGCTGGCAGAGGATAAATTATACTCCCTGATCGACGAACTGTTCGAGATGATGATACACAAGGTCCACGAGTATGGGGGCACGGTGAACAAGGGTACTGGCGATGGCATCATGGCGCTGTTCGGGACGCCCATCGCCTTAGAGGATGCGCCACAACGTGCTATCCGTTCCGCCCTGGCCATCCAGCGCGAGATGGCCAGGTTCACCAGCGCCCTCAAGGAGGAGACTGAACTGCCTCTGTTACGGATGCGCATAGGCATCAACACCGGACCGGTTGTCGTCGGCACGCTGGGGAACGACCTCCGGGTGGAGTTCACCGCCGTGGGCGATACCGTCAACCTGGCCTCGAGGATGGAAGGCATTGCCGAGCCAGGCACGGTCTGTGTCACCGAGGGCACCTTCAAACTCACCGAGGGCTTCTTCCGGTTTGAGGCGCTGGGCGAGAGGCAGGTCAAGGGGAAGGAGCAATTAGTCAAGGCGTACCGTGTTATCGCACCCAGCACCAGCAGGACGAGGTTTGATGTCAGCGCCGAGCGGGGCCTGACTCCCTTTGTCGGCCGGCAGAAAGAGCTTGAGCTGCTGCTGGACGGCCTTGAGCGCGCCAGGGCCGGCAGGGGCCAGGCCTTCTCCATAATGGGCGAAGCCGGCGTTGGCAAGTCCCGGCTGCTCTACGAGTTCAGGAAGGCAATAGGAAGCGAGGATGTAACACTGCTGGAGGGCAGGTGCCTGTCATATAGCCAGAACGTGGCCTACCACCCGGTCATAGACCTGTTGAAGTCGAACTTCGATGTCAGGGAGGGCGACGAGGACTACAAAATCAGGGACAAGGTCAAGCAGGGGCTGAGGCAATTAGGTGTAGACGAAGCCTCAACTCTGCCCTATCTGCTAGAGCTGCTGGGTGTCAAGGACAGCGGCATCGATAAGATACCCATGAGCCCGGAGGGCAAAAGAGACCGGATGATGGAGGCGGTAAAGCAAATCCCGCTCAAGGGCTCGGAGATACGGCCGCTGGTTCTGGCCATTGAGGACCTGCACTGGACGGACAGGACTTCTGAGGAGGTTTTGAAGTACCTGCTGGAGAGCATACCCGGAGCCAGAATCCTTCTCATCTTCACCTACCGTCCCGAGTTCGTGCACACCTGGGGCAGCCGGTCGTACCATAGCCAGATTACCCTGAACCGGCTGTCCAACCGGGAGAGCCTGGCCATGCTCGCCTATCTCCTGGGCGCAGAGGAGATGGAGGCACAGCTCCAGGAGCTGGTATTGGAGAAGACTGAGGGAGTACCCTTCTTCATCGAAGAGTTCATAAAGTCGCTCAAAGACCTCAAGATAATCGAGAAGAAGGATGGTGTCTACCGCCTAACTAGAGATATTCACGATGTAACCATACCGGGCACCATTCAGGATGTCATCATGGCCAGGGTGGACTCCCTGCCCGATGCCGCTAGGGCGGTGCTGCAGAGAGGCTCGGCCATCGAGCGGGAGTTCGGCTTCGAGCTGATAAAGCGGGTAACCGGCATATCCAAAGACGAATTACTGTCCCACCTGTCGGCGTTGAAGGATGCCGAGCTTATTTACGAGAGAGGGATATACCCAAAGTCGACCTATATCTTCAGGCATGCCCTGACCCGCGAGGTGGTGTACAACTCGATACTGGCGGCGAGGAAAAAGAGGCTTCACCTGGACATAGGCGATGCCATCGAGGAGATATATAAAGACAGCCCGGATGAGCATTACGAGCAGTTGACCGCTCACTACATCACGGGTGAGAACTACGAGAGGGGTGCCGAGTACTGCCGGCTAGCGGCAAGGAAAAGTGAGAAAGCTGCTTCTCTTAATGATGCCATTGCCTATGGTGAGAAGAGAGTGTCTTGCCTGGAGAGACTGCCGCGCACCGAGGACGTGGAGAAAAAACTTATAGATACCCGGGCGACACTTGGTCTGTATCACACTGAAATGAACTATTGGGTTGAGGCAAAGGAGGCCGTTGAGCCGGTAGTTGAGCTGGCTTTGAAGCGTGATTATAAAAGGGGGATTGGTAGGATATACAACATAATGGGGACATATAGCTATTTTATTGAGTCGGATATGCCCACGGCCTTCAAGTACCTGGAAGAGGCCTTGAAGATCGGCGAGGATTTGACCGATATTGTCACCTTACTTTTCTCTCACTATTGGATGGCGGTTGCTCTTGGCCACAATTGTGAATTTGACAGAGCCCTTCCCCATTTTGAAAGATGTCTGGAATTAAATGTGGCAGCGAATAGCCTCTGGGGAATCGCAGGAATGAAAAGTAGCATGGTCGTATTTCTTTATAATTGGCAAGGAAAGATTGACCTGGCATATCAGACCAGCCAGGAGGCGTTGAAGCTAGCCGAAGAGAGCGGTGATACATATTCAAAGGCTACAGCCTACGACAGCCACGGCTTCGCCTGTTATCACAAGGGCTTCCTGGATGAGGCCGAGCAGTACCTGTTGAAAGCGAGTGACTTGTGTGACAGGATCAACTTTTTTTCGTGGGGCGCTGCTGCAAATTTCATCTTGGGCGAGCTCTATTTTGGTAGAGGAGAATATCAAAAATGCCAGGACTTTTATGACAAAGCAATTTCGCTAACAGAAAGTGGTAGAAATATATCCTTTATTTGGATTAATCTTTTCAGGCCAGCCTTAGCCCGGGCAAAAGTGCTGAACAATGAGAAAAGTGTTGATTTGGAAGCCTTATATGAGTATGAGGCTGAAAATCAGATCAAAGCATTTGATGGTTGGATGGCGAGATATATTGCAGAGATACTGCTAAATATCGATGATAAGCACATGTTTGAGGCGGAAGAATGGGTCAAGAAAGCCATTGAAACAGATAGCGATAACGGCACGATGTGGCAGTTGGGAATGGACTACGCCTTTTATGCGGAGCTGCTGAAACGAAAAGGCGACCTGGCAGGAGCCAGAGAAAAGCTGAGCAAAGCTATAGAAATCTACAGGGAATGCGGCGCCGACGGCTGGGTGAAAAAGTACGAGCAGGAACTGGCGGAGCTGCCAAGCAAATAATTAAGAGCAGGGATACAGACGATAGCAATGATAATAAGATTTCTCGGCACGCATAACCAGGCATCACAGGACAAGCGGCTGATCTCCTTGCTGATCGACTACATTCTGGTGGTGGATGCCGGCAACATCGTGGCCGACCTATCCTTTGACGAACAGAGGCGCATCCGGGCGATCCTGCTCTCACACGGGCACTACGACCACATCAGGGACATACCCGCCTACGCCTTCAACAACACCGTCCGCACCACCAGCGTCTATGCCACACCTTACACGTTGGAGTTCCTTTCCTCCCACCTGGCCGACGGCCTGATCTACCCGAAGTTCACGGAAAAGTACGGCTACGTGGACAGGCAGGTGCTCCAGTTCTGCCCGCTTGAGCACTATATATCACAGGACATTGAGGGCTACCGGGTAACGGCGGTGCCGGTGAACCACCCCCTCCAGGCGGTGGGATTCGAGATCACCTCCCCGAAGGGCAAAAAGGTATTCTACACGGGCGATACTGGACCCGGGCTTGCGGCCGCCTGGCAGCACGTAAGCCCGGACTACCTCATCATAGAAGTGACATTGCCCAATCGCCTGTCTGAGCAGGCGAAGGCCAGCAGCCACCTCTGCCCTGATACGCTGAAACAGGAACTGCTGGAGTTCCGCAAAACAAAGGGCTACCTGCCCCCCACCTGCCTGGTTCACATGAGCCCCGAGTACGAGAAGGAGATCATCAAAGAAGCCGCCGCCGTGTCGCGGGAGCTGAGAATCCCCATCAGGGCCATGGCCGAGGGAGATAAACTGAGCATTTAAGCGGGGGAGGTGAGAATGGAAGAGGCAAGTTCACTGTTCGAGAGGTTCCTGCGCACTTACCCGGAGGGCAGCCCCATCTTCGAGGAAGGCGCCGCGGGCTACGAGATGTTCATCGTGCACAGCGGAAAGGTCAAGCTGCTCAAGAAGTCGAAGGGCGGAGAGGATAAAACTCTGACCGTGCTGGGACCCGGCGAGTTCTTCGGCGAAATGTCGCTGATCGACGGCTCGCCCCGTTCCACGTCGGCGGTTGCCGGTGAAGAAGGCGCCGGCCTGATCGTACTGGACATGGCCAAGTTCATGTATCTTATCCAGCAGCACCCCATGTTCTCCTACACCATCATGGGCAAGCTCTCCCAGCGATTGCGCGAGGCCAACGTCAGCATTATAGGATGATGTCATGAGTGAAACGAACGCGGAACGCAAAAACTTCATCGAGCTGAGGCCGGGCATATTCCAGATCTACAACATCAAGCCGGGCAGCCACGTGTACCTGCTGAAAGGCACGGACAAGAACGTGCTGATTGACAGCGGCATCGTCGGCAACTACCCCGTGCTGAAGGAGTATTTAAACCAGGTTGGACTGAGGCCCGAGGATATCACCATGATGCTGTTGACGCACGAGCATATGGACCATGCCGGGGCAGCAGGGTACTTCGCCAAAAGCGCTATCATCGCCGCCCACCGCAACGCCGCCAACAAGATCGAGCTGCAGGACGAGTTCGTGACCCTGCAGGCCTTTGAAAACTGGCGCGCGGGCAGCATAAAGGTCGACCTGTGGCTGGAGGACGGCAACTGCATCGACCTGGGCAACTACCAGCTCCAGGTTGTCCACACACCGGGGCACTCTTCGGGCTGCATCTGCCTGTACGAGCCCTCGCAGCGGCTGCTTTTCTCCGGCGATACCGTGTTCGGCGGCGGCACGCTATCCAACATCGGGCCTTCCGGCAACATCAGCGACTACATGCACTCCATAAAGCGCCTCAACACGCTGCGGATAGACGAGCTTTACCCGGGGCACGGCAAGGTATCCAAAGAACCCGAACAGGATATGAAAAAAGCGCTGGGATACGCCATGTCGCTGTTCGAGGATTCCAAGCTGCTCTTCCAGACCCTGGCCGCTGGGAAGCAGAAAAAGCTCTGAAATTGAACTGCAGCATATTACGTCGAAAATCACTTACTTATCGTAGGTTGAAGTGACTTATCTCAAATATTCTGTGTGTTGTTTATTATCATATAAGCAGCAACGGTGTGTTTTTAGTTTGACATGCGTGGCTGACGGTCATAAACTGTGACCTGTGGAGGCGTGATGATGCAGTGTCCGAAATGCCAGGCTGAAAACAGGGAAGAGGTTAATTTTTGCGAACAGTGTGGGGCGAAGATGGAAGTAGTCTGTCCCAACTGCGAAGCCAATATCCCTCTGGGCAAGAAATTCTGTGGTAAGTGCGGTCATGACTTGTCCGTTGCTCCTGAGCCACTACTCAAACCCCTCTCCTTTGACGAAAAGCTGGATAAGATACAGCGCTATTTGCCCGGTGATCTCACCGGGAAGATACTGGCCCAGAGAGGAAAGATCGAGGGCGAGCGCCGGCAGGTCACCGTCATGTTCTGCGACGTTGAGGGGTTCACCCCACTTTCAGAGAAGCTGGGCGAGGAGAAATTATACTCCCTCATCGACGAACTCTTTGAGATGATGATACACAAGGTACACGACTACGGAGGCACGGTCAACAAGGGTACGGGCGACGGCATCATGGCGCTGTTCGGTACACCCATCGCTGTGGAGGATGCTCCCCAGCGGGCTATCCGTTCCGCACTGGCCATCCAGCGTGAGATGGCTAAATTCAGCGGCACGCGAAAGGAGGAGACTGCGGTACCACCGCTGAGGATGCGTATAGGCATCAACACCGGTCCCGTTGTGGTCGGCACGCTGGGGAACGACCTCAGGGTGGAGTTCACGGCGGTGGGAGATACGGTGAACCTGGCTTCCAGGATGGAAGGGCTGGCCCAACCGGGCACGGTCTGTGTCACCGAAGACACATTCAAGCTAACCGAGGGCTTCTTCCGGTTCGAGGTGCTGGGCGAGAGACAGGTCAAGGGCAAAGAGGTGCCGGTTAAGGCATACCGTGTAATCGCGCCCAGCACCAGCAGGACGAGGTTTGATGTCAGCGCCGAGAGGGGCCTGACTCCCTTTGTCGGCCGGCAGAAAGAACTTGAGCTTTTGCTTGACGGCCTTGAGCGCGCCAAAGCTGGCAGAGGCCAGGCTTTCTCCATAATGGGCGAAGCCGGCGTGGGCAAGTCACGGCTGCTGTACGAGTTCAGGAAGGCAATAGCCAATGAAGACGTGACACTGCTAGAGGGTAGGTGCCTGTCATACAGCCAGAATGTAGCCTACCATCCGGTCATAGAACTGTTGAAGTCGAACTTCGGTGTCAGGGAAGGCGACGAGGACTATAAAATCAGGAATAGGGTCAAGCAGGGGCTGAAGCAATTAGGTGTAGACGAAGCCTCAACGTTTCCCTATCTGCTGGAGCTGCTGGGCGTTAAGGACAGCGGCATCGACAGGATACCCATGAGCACAGAAGCCAGGAGGGAACGGACGATGGAGGCGGTAAAGCGAATCCCCCTTAAAGGTTCGGAGGTACGGCCGCTTATCATGGCCATCGAGGATCTACACTGGGCGGACAGAAGCTCCGAGGAGGCTATGAAGGACATGCTGGAGAGCATACCTGGAGCCAGGATTCTCCTCATATTCACATACCGGCCAGAGTTCGTGCACACCTGGGGCAGCCGGTCTTACCACAGCCAGGTGACCTTAAACCGGCTGTCCAACCGGGAGAGCCTGGCCATGCTCGCCAATCTCCTAGGCACAGAGGAGATAGAGACACAGCTTCAGGAGTTGGTCTTGGAGAAGACGGAGGGCGTCCCTTTCTTCATCGAGGAGTTCATAAAGTCGCTCAAAGACCTCAAGATAATCGAGAAAAAGGATAGTATCTACCGTCTACGCAAAGATATTCACGATGTAACCATACCGGGCACCATTCAGGATGTCATCATGGCCAGAGTGGACTCTCTGCCCGAGCCTGCCAAGGCGGTGCTTCAGAGAGGCTCGGCTATCGAGCGAGAGTTCGGCTTCGACTTGATAAGCAGGGTGTCAGGCTTATCTCAGCAGGAATTGCTGTCCCACCTGTCGGCGTTGAAGGATGCGGAGCTTATCTACGAGAGGGGGATATATCCCCGGTCGACCTACATCTTCAGGCATGCCCTGACCCGTGAGGTGGTTTACAACTCGATACTGGCGGCGAGGAAAAAGAAGCTTCACCTGGACATAGGCGATGCCATCGAGGAGATATATAAAGACAGCCCGGATGAGCATTACGAGGCGCTGGCCGCTCACTATATCACAGGTGAGCAATACGAGAAGGGTGCTGAGTATTGCCGGCTGGCGGCAAGGAAAGGTGAGAAAGCCGCCTCTCTTAATGATGCCATTGTCTATGGCGAGAAGAGAGTGTCCTGTCTGGAGAGGCTGCCGCGCAGCAGGGATGTGGAGAAACAGATAATCGATACTAGGGCAACGCTCGGGCTGTATTACGCTCAGATGAACCATTTTGTTAAGGCAAAGGAGGCGATTGAACCGGTAGTTGAGCTGGCCTTAAAGCGTGATCATAAGAGGCGGCTTGCTCAGATATATACCATAATGGGGGGATATAGCTATGCTATTGATGAGGATTTCCCCAAGGCCTTCGAGTATCTGGAGGAGTCGCTAAAGCTAGGCGAAGAGTCAAATGATATGGTTTCCTTAGTCTTGTCGAGTTCTTGGATGGGAGGCGCTCGTGCTAACAACTGCGATTTTGACCAAGCCCTTACGAATTGGGAAAGAACTTTGGAGTTCAATTTGGCGACAAATAATCTCCCGGGAATGGCAGCGACAAAAAGTATCATGGCTCGGTGGCTTTATAGTATTCAAGGCAAATGTGACCTGGCTTATGACACCAGCAATGAAGCGTTGCGGCTGGCCGAAGAGAGCGGTGATACACTGTCAAAGGCACTAGGGCACACCAGTCAAGGTGTCGCATTTTATTTCAAGGGCTTTCTGGATGAGGCCGAGCCACATCTGCTGAAGGGCAGTGACTTCTGTGACAGGATCAACTTTTTGACGTGGGGCTCTCCTGCAAATCTCCATTTGGGCGAGCTCTACTTTGACAAGGGAGAATATCAAAAATGTCAGGACCTTTGTGGTAAAACAATTTCGCTCATGGAAGGCAGATATGCATCCTCTGTGATTAATTTTTACAGATTAGCTTTAGCCCGGGCCAAAGTGCTGAACAATGAGAAAGGCGTTGACCTAGAATCGTTATACAAGTATGAGGCTAAGAACAAGTACAGATATCTTGATGGTTGGATAATACGATATATCGCAGAGATACTGCTCAATATCGATGATCGGCACATTTCTGAGGCTGAAGAATGGGTTAAGAAAGCAATTGAAGCGGACAAGCGGAACGGCACGATGTGGGACCTGGGAATGGCTCATTCCCTCTATGCCGTGCTGCTGAAACGAAAAGGCGACCTGCCGGGAGCCAGGGAAAAGCTGAATAAGGCCATAGAAATCTACAAGGAATGCGGCGCCGACGGCTGGCTGAAAAAGGCACAGGCTGACCTGGCCGCGATTGAAAAGCCGACGCGCAAGCGCTCCCAGCAGACCAAAGGCTAGAAGCCACCCCGAAACTCAGCGCTATCGAACCGAAATTCTCAGCAAGCCCACCTATGCAACAATAGTCCTAAATATATCGCCCGTTGCACAAACACTCAAAAGGTTCAATGTCTCTTCATCTACTATTTCTTTCCTAATGATGATACAAAACTTATCGAGGTCTCAAATATTTCTGTATCTTTCAGGTAAGTTTCCGGATTCTCTCGGTTTATTTGAATCCACTCTTTCATTTTTTCTCTCCCCATTGGTTGAAAATGAACTATCCCCTTTTTACCGATAAGCTCATTAGCTACGCCTTCTGGAACTTTTACACCTACCCCCTCCTCATAAATACAGGCAAATAGTCTTTTATTGATGTAATAGGCAGGATAGCCAAACATTTTGCCAGAGACCACAATCGGATTCTTTAGCAAAATCGAGTCAACAGACCTTTTAATTTCAGGATTAAAATTTGCTTTTCTCATAACATCGTTATCCTTTCTTGAAAAATCAGTTGTATTCTAGAATCAATTGTATTGAATTTGATAAGGATTCATTATTTTAAGACATCTGCAGATCCACATCACCTCGTATTGTATCTTATCCTAATGACAGCTGGGAAACTGATCAGGCACCTCATACGGCCCGATAGCCGCTTGGGTAATTTGCCAACTGCTTCGTTCACCCAAGTGAGAAGGTCCAGGTTTTGAGTAGAGGTAACAAAGTAGCGATTTGTTACCATCTCTATTGCCAGTCTCCACTTAAATAACCCACATATTCGGCTGGATTTTCACTAGTTGACAAGATTCCAAGGCAAGCCTATAGTTAACGTGCGCAACATCTGTAGCGCCATAGAAATATACAGATTAGGGTGGGAAGATGAGAGTGAAGCAAGGGCACTAGCATCGCTGTTTGGAGGCGGTTGCGGGTTTTTTTAGGGCGAGCGCCGCACGAAAAAGGAGGTGATGCCTGTTGATAGAAGTAAGCATCAACTATACTCTGCATTGTCTTTAAGAAATAAGGAGGAAGCTATGACTAAGACTGCAGTTATCACGGGGGCTACAAGCGGTATGGGCGCGGCTTATGCGAAAAGGCTTTCTGCTGATGGTTACGATTTGATTCTGGTTGGTAGAAGGAAGGAGATTATTCAGAGGCTTGCACGTGATTTGGCGGCTCAAAACCACGTTAAGGTGCAGGCAGTAATAGCTGAATTGTCCGATGATGATGATCTTCAGAAAGTCATTAGCGCCATCAAATCTGTTAACAACGTGGAGGTATTGATCAACAATGCCGGCTATTATATTAGGAGAACTTTTGATGAGATGGATGTATCGGACTGTGAAAAAATGGTTAGAGTGCACGAATTGGCTCCCATGAGACTCATATCTACAGTAATCCAAAATATGATCAAGGCTGGAAAGGGAACTATCATCAACGTCTCTTCTGCTGCAGCATATTTGCCTCAATACGGGGGATCTATCTACGTTGGAACAAAGGCTTTCCTCATACTGTTTACAGAATCTCTGCATATGGAGTTAAGGGATAAAGGCATCAAAGTTCAGGTACTGTGTCCTTCATTTGTGGACACCGATTTCTATCGATTCACAACCGCGGAGATAAAGAATAAGTTAATTTCAAGGGATCCCAGAAAATGGTCCCCTGAGGCAGTAGTAGATTTTTCCTTGAAGAGCTTAAAAAAGAACCAATCTATATGCATACCCGGATACGGCTATAAAGCCATGTATGGGCTGATGTCAATATTGCCAAGAAACACGGTTTATAATATATCAAAGAGACTGTTCGAATTTTGAAGTTGAGACTGCCGGACAACGGAATCTAACTCGTGAATTCTGTCTTTTTTCTTTGCACTGTCACAAAAGCCTCCTATGAACGAATAATGCAAATCCTTTTTGCATACTGAGATTGTCTCATATTCTATTCCTGGTTAAGACTTAACTCAGCCTCCTATTCGCGCCACTATTTAAGTGCACACGGTAACGTCAGACCCGGAGCCCCTTAACCTGTTTCAGGAGCGCAGCCTTTTATGAGCTCGCTAAGGCAATTGAAAGGCGGCTCCGGTTTGTATCACATAACTCAGATGGCACATACGATCTACCTTCTTTAAGCACATGGTAAACCAGTTTTAGCATCCACCTGGCCATTATCACCTTGGCTACATTTGCCTTCTTAATTTTTCTCAGGGCATTAAGCCGTTGTCTTATTCCTACATCAGCGTAAGATGCCGGCACTACAGCCTCGACCAATGCCCACTGCAGCCACCGATTTCCTTCCAGGATCATTTTCCCATGATATGTCTTGCCACCTGATGAGTGAGTTGAAGGTACCAAGCCGGCATAAGAACATAACTTTGATGGTGATTTGAAGCGATCAATGCCGTCTATCTCAGTGCTGATGAGTACCGCCAGTGTTTTCCCTATTCCAGGAATAGTGGAAAGTAGCTGGGCATCCTTGTCTTTCTTGTATATCTCCTCAACCATCTGGTTGCTCGCAGATATCTCAAAGCTAAGCTGCTCAATAAGTCTCATAGACGATTCAAATATCCTCTTATCTTCTTCTACTGGCCATTCCAACGACTTAAGCCATGCCACGCCATTCTCACCCTTTCCTCTTTTTGAGAACAGATTCTTAGGCTTCGATTCTTCAAGAGACGGTGATAGCAGCCGGTTGTTCACCAGATCGTTTACTTTATTTTTAACCCTGGTCCTCATTGCTACCATGAACGCTCTGTGCCTGATTACCTTTTGTTTGATGCGGTTGTCGGCTTCTCTTAAATGAGCCTGGGGAATCAAATCAGCCTTTAATAATTGGGCTAGAGTTCGAGAATCGATAGCATCGGTCTTAATCTTTGCGGAAGCGATAGCCTTTATCTTCAACGGATGAGCCAATATTACCTCATCGACGAGATCCTTAGCCAACTCATAGGTCCTGGACCAATTCCAGCATGACTCTATCACCATCTTGGTATCACGCCTGCTGCCGATGAAAGACTTAAATTCCTCCTTTTTGTGGGCTAATTTCTTCGATCTTATTTCTCCTGTATCCGAGTCAATCAATGTGGCGAAGTCGTATTGCTTGTGACAGTCCAGTCCAATGTACTTCATTCAACACCTCCTTTTGTCTTTGGTTATTCATTAACTGTACACGATACTTTATGGAGGTGCATTATTCGTTCATGTTACCTGTTTTGTTTATTGGTGGGAAGAACACAGTTGGGTAATCGTTAGCCCACATCTTCACTCCGTGGCTGCGCTTTTTTATGAACGCCTCGAAGGCAGCGGTTTTTGTGCCACAACCAAAGCCAAAAAGTTAATAGTTTCTTCATATTTGACAAGCCACGCCAGCGGGGCTATATTTCGATTGTCCGCATATTTCCACGCCTGGGTAAGCCCTTCGTTTGCCATCGGGGAAACCAGGCAACTGCGGAATTTACTCTCACAGAGGAGGTGCAAGATGCGTAAAAAGGCTATGGGTCTGGTCTCAGTTCTTGTTCTGATTATATTCGTCGGTGCTTCCTGTGGCCCGCCCGCTGCCAGCCAGAGCGACCTGAGGAAACTCCAATCTGAAGTTCAGGCACTGAGCATTATGCTGGCATGGACACAGCAGCAGCTACTGGCAACCGAAAACTCGGTTACTACTATACAAAATCAGGTCACGCAGCTTCGAAATCAAGTGGAGCAACTGTCATCACAGCGCACCTCGACCGTGACCAGCATAGCTACGCCAATCGGTTACGCCAGTGAGCCGATGACCCCGTTCTATAACTGGTCCCGACTGTTCTACTATTGCCCGCAACCGTATCCATCTCCCTGCCCCAGTCCACACCGGCCTTATCCCAGTCCTCCTTGCCCTCTACCCTACCCTCCAACACCACCATCTCCGTACCCCTTTCCCCGACCCTGCCCACCAACCACCTCAATTAACGTAACCGCAACCGCAGAGGCAACCGGAACCGGCACAGCAACGGCAACCGCTACTGCAACGGCAACCGTGACAACGTACGTGCCTGCAACTATCTCGGTAACAGCCACCGCCATAGCTACGGCCACTGCAGACCCACCAGAGTCTCTCGCAGAGCCAGAGGAATCGATGCTTCAGTCGACGGATGCCATAGAAACCACCACCGAAATGTCCGCCGCACCTGCTCTCGAAACAGCGTCTTTATCTGAAAGCACGTTTGAGCCAACTGCCACAATGGCAGCCACGCCCGAAGTCACGCCTGAGCTAGAAACCGAGCCAATTATCATAGCCACTACCACGCCCCTATCTGCACCAGCTACTACCGCGGAACAATCAACTCAGCCTGCGCCAACTGAACCAGTCACCATCGAGCCTGCAGCAACCAGAGGGACAGTTGCTCAGGCAACACCATCAGCTTCCCAGACAACGGAGGCCACCAGCACCCCATCGCCAGAGCCTGCTCCTATGCCTGTATCCGAGCCCGCGACCACAGCCGTACCGTCACCAGAACCGACTGCTCCAGTTGCTACAGCCGAAGTTGCACCAGCCACCCAACCCACCCCAACTCCAGCACCCGAGCCTGAACCTACACCTCTGCCTACGCCAGCCCCCATTACCACACCAGCACCTGAGCCAATGACTACTGTCACTCCGGCACCAGTGCAACCCGAACCAGCACCCATGCCCACACCACCAACGCCTATGCCAACTCCTGAACCTGCGCCTGCTCCAGCCCCAGTACCTACACCACCGGCACCAACACCTGAACCAACCACCACACCAGCCCCCGAGCCAACAACCATTGCAGCACCGGCACCGGTGGTTACTGCGGTGGCTGCACCTGTAGCGGCAGCCACACCATCAGAACCACCGGAGGAGGAGAAAACTACGAACTAGAACTTCAGATAACTGTCTACACCACAATGCGGGTGCGGGCGATAATCTCCCGCTTGGCAGCATCGGGCAGGTCATCGAAATAGGCGCAGTAGCCAGAAACACGCACCACCAGGTCAGGATACCTCCCGGGATTGCGGTAGGCATCCTCCAGCATCTCCGGGTCAAGCACGTTCAACTGCAGCTCCAGTCCGCCAGAGCCGAAAAAGCCCTTCACCAGACCAGACAGGATGCCCACCCCACGGTCGCCAACCAGGACATGCGAGTCGAAGCGGAGATTCATGGCATAGCCGTTAGGCGATAGTCTAGAATCCACATGCGCCACAGAATTGAGCAGTGCCGTAGGGCCAAGTCGGTCACAGCCGTTGGTCGCCCCCAGGCTAGCAGCGAGTGGTCCCCTGGCTTTCCTGCCGCTGGGCAAAGCTGCCGTGTGCCACCCAAAGGCAACATGGCAGGTCACCGAATAGAACCCAGGCACGTAAGGCCCGCCGCGCGTGTTGCGGTGCTTGGATAGCGCCGAGTGAAAGATGCTGACCACTTTCTGGGCGTAATCATCAGGTAGTTTATGGTCATTGCCATACTTAGGAGCCCGCAGCAGCTCAGCCCATAAACCTGCATAATTAGCAAAATCATCATACAGCGCTCTCAGTACTCGCGCCATCGTGTATTTGCTACGGCGGAAAACCAGCTCGTCCAGAGCTGCCAGCGAATCGGCTACATCGGCAACCCCCACTCCCTGGATACCGCTGGAGTTATACAATGCTCCACCAGCAGTGACATCCTTTCCAGATTCCAGGCAACCATCAACCAGCATCGAGGAAAAAGGCGTCGGATGGTAATCGCGGTTTCCCCTCTCAATCGCCTGGAGGTCGCCAACCATGCGTTCCACCATATACTCCACCTGTGCCTGAAACGCCCTAACCAACTGGTCGATGGTAGAGAAAAGCGTTGGGTCTGGTGTCGCCAAACCTATCTGCTTGCTTTCTCCAAACCGTCTGCCCCTGTTCAGCGCTAACTCCAGGCAGAGCGGAAGATTAAACAAGCCGGCATCGGTAGAAAAGAAGCTCTTACCCGGCAACGCCAGCTCCACGCAACCGACCACAGCATAGTTGCGTGCCTCTTCCAGTGGATAGCCATGCGCTACTAAAGCAGCGATAGCAGCTTCATCGTTGAACAATGCTGGCACACCCTTGCCTTGCCGTGCCACGTCAGTCACACGCCTCAAATATCTTTCAGGCGAACCATTGTGAACCCTGGCTTGATAGTTGGGGTCTCGAAGGCCAGATTCCTCCATGACATCGAGGAACAGGTAGGTCAGGTCGTTGACTGCATCGTTCCCATCGATATCCATACCGCCAACTATGGCCGCCTGTACCACCAGATAGCCGCCGTGATAGCGACTGACGCCTTCAGAAAGCAGGAAGACATGCTCTGTAGCCTTAGCCGAGAAGCAAAGCAGTATCTCGCGAGCTTGTTCAGGGGTTATCCTGCCTTCCTCCAGGTCACGCCGGTAGTAGGGATAGAGATACTGGTCAACTCTGCCAAATGAAATGGCTGAGTTCAGCCCCTCGAGGCAGACTGCCATGTGGGTCAGCCACAGTGATTGCACTGCCTCGTGAAAGGTCTCCGCCGGATTATAGGGAACCCTGCGGCAGATGCAGGCTATTTCTCTTAGCTCGGCGGCCTGTACATCATCTTTCTCCTCGGCAGCCATACGTTCCGCTTCCTCAGCCAGCCGCCTGGCATAATCAACCACTCCTTCACAGGCAATACGCGCTGCCTGATATGGCTCACCGTCTTTCCCCTCCATCAACTCCAGATACCCTTTCACGCCAAGCCTGAGCATCTTCTCATAGTTAGGTAGGAAATGTCCGATGCCGCCAGCTTCGTTAATCAGGTAATACGCAGCCTTAAGCTGCTCCAGGATATAGCGGAGAAGCTCGCGCCGGTGTCCAGAGAAGGCGCGCACAGGCATGTTGCGAAACAGCCAGTAGGGAAAAACACCGAAAAGCAGCCGTAAGCGGTCACGCCAGGAAATTAGCAAAGGAGTGGTCTTCCGCTTATCAATCCACAGCAGGTCGGTAGCCATAAATACCCCGCTCAGCTCGGGCTGAATAATGGCAGAGATGCGCTGGCTGCCTATATTGCCTACGATAAGCTCATCAGGATAAATACGAACCGATTTATGCTGCAGAAGATAGCGCAACGCCTTAGCCTTGCGTACTGCCATAGGCTCTTTTGGGTCGTAATGGTGCTTGAAATAATCGGTAATAAGATAAGCCCGCTCGGGGCATAAGTGGACACGGCTGGACAGCAACTCCTTCTTGATACGCTGGAAGCGGGGCGACTCTTCTTTCCTGGCGATGGTGGCAGCGGACTCTCTCACTCCAGCACTCCCTTCTTTGTAAGATGGTATGACAATAAGGTATTGACCAGCCCAATGTCAAGATATTCGAGGAGATGCATGTGGTCATCGCCAGCCAGATAGCCTATGGTATAATTGCGACGATTTCTGATGGTGCGGATGAAGCGAGGAAACATATTGCATGACACCATCATAATCGGAGCGGGGCCAGTGGGCAGCTATCTGGCGGAAAAGCTGGCTACCCACGGGCACAGGGTGCTGGTGCTGGAAAAGAAAGCAGACGTTAGTGGTGAAGTCTGCTGCACAGGCATCGTCGGCAAGGAATGTCTAAATTTGCTGTCCATCGACAATGACCTCATCCTGAGAACAGCCAATTCCGCCAGATTCATCGCTGCCTCGGGCAAGAGCTTAAAACTATGCCGAAATGAAAACGTGGCTTACATACTGGACAGACCTGCCCTCAACAGGGCGCTGGCTGAACATGCCCGAGCCGCCGGCGCCAGCTATCTTTTCCAGACACAGGTAACGGATATCCAACCCGATTCAAACCGTGTCTGCGTACGTGCAACCCAGCAAGGAAAGACCAGGTCATTTGACGCCCAGGTAGCAATCATTGCCACCGGTTATGGTTCATCGCTGCCTGAAAAACTGGGGTTGGGAAAAATAAACGATAGCATCATCGGGGCGCAGGCTGAAGTGCAAGTGAAAGGTATAGACGAAGTGGAGATGTATATCGACCATGAACTAGCTCCTGGCGGATTTGCCTGGCTGGTGCCAACCAAGAATGGCAAAGGACTGGCAGGCATGATGACCCAACAACAGCCAAAAAAGCACTTGAAGCAGCTTCTGACGAGCCTCAAAGCCCAGGGCAAAATTATCTCAGCCGACGTCACCTGCGGATACGGTGTCATTCCCCTGGTGCCACTACCCCGAACATACGCTAATCGAATACTTGCAGTAGGCGAGGTTGCGGGACAGGTCAAGCCCACCACCGGTGGCGGCATATACTACGGCCTGCTCTGCGCCGATGTAGTTGCGGATGTACTTAAAAGAGCACTGGCAACCAGTGACTTCTCAGCGTCCAGACTAAGTTACTACCAGAAGCAATGGCAGGCTAAGCTGAAGCGAGAACAAAGCATCGGATACTTAGCACACCGGATATTCCGAGACCTGGGCAACAAGCAGCTTGAAATGCTGCTTAACTTCGCAAATAGTTTGGGTATACCAAAGATAATCGCCGAGTCCAAAGACTTTTCATTCGACTGGCATGGCCGACTCATCCTGAATATACTCAGACAGTTGATTCTGGGATTTCCCGCCCAGGGCATTGCATCTTTCTCCAAACAGCACAAAAAGCATAGCCAAACTATACCCACATAGCTCAAATTGGAGTAGAATTACAAGCCATGAAAGCAGTTTTCCTCTGCGGCGGCATCGGTAAAAGGATGTTCCCTTTCACCGAGGACAAGTTCCTGTTCGATTTCCTGGGTAAAACGCTCCTGGAACACCAGATAGAAATAGCCAGAAAAGCCGGTATCAACCACCTTGTTATCATCGCCAATGTAGCAAATATCGAGCAGATAAGGCGGATATGTGGGAAATATCCCAACATGAAGATCGACATCGCGCTGCAGGAGCGACCGCTGGGCATCGCAGATGCTCTCAAGTGCGCCGCGCAGTACCTGGATGGCATGATTGTAGTGGTCAACCCCAATGATGTTATTGAGCCAGCAGCCTACACCTTGCTTCTTCAAGCAGCTAAGGATGGAAAAGCAGGCTCTTACATGCTGGGCTACGAGGTCAAAGAGCACTTCCCAGGAGGCTACCTTGCTATAGACGAGGATAACTTCCTGAAACACATCGTTGAAAAGCCTAGACCTGGCGAGGAACCAGGAAACCTGGTAAACATCCTGGCCCACCTTCATCGGGAAGTGAACAGGGTTCTGGAATATGCTGGCAACGTGAAGACTACTCGCGACGATGTCTACGAATGCGCCCTCGACGCGATGTGCAAAGATGGTCATAAAATCAAGATTATCCCCTATGCTGACTTCTGGGCACCCATCAAATATCCCTGGCATATATCTAATGCGGTCAACTATTTCCTCAGCTCCGTCCAGCGCAACATCGCCCCATCTGCTTCCATTTCTCAAAGCGCCATCATCGAGGGTAATGTCATCATAGGTGACAAGGTCAGGGTATTCGAGAATGCCGTAATCAGAGGCCCTGCCTACATCGGCTCCAATACCATAATTGGCAACAATGCACTGGTGCGAGACCACAGCCACATCGGCGCCGATTGTGTCATCGGTTTCTCCACAGAGGTCAAGGGGTCATACATCGGAGACGGCTGCTGGTTCCATTCCAGCTATGTTGGCGACTCCATCATCGGCAGAAACTGCTCCTTCGGCGCCGGCACCGTGCTAGCCAACTTCCGTTTCGATGAGCAAAGAGTCTGCGTGCGCATCGGGAACGAGCTGGTCAATACAGGACAGGACAAGCTGGGCGCCATCATCGGCGATAACTGCAAGACCGGCATCAATGCCAGTGTCATGCCAGGCCTAAAAATAGGCCCCAACTCTGTGGTCGGCTCCCACGTCTGTCTCGTGAAGGACCTGGAACCTGACAAAATGGTATTGGCCGAACCTCACTATCGCACGCTACCCAACCGTATCACACCGGACGAAGACAAGAAACGAGAGCTGAAACAAAAACTCGCCGGCGACTATTATATTGATTCAGCGCCTTAATGGTGCTATGCTCCACAAGTGGCATTATAGAACGGAGGAGGAGGAATTGAAATGACTAAGGTAAACACATCTCTGGGCGCAATAGATGCCGCAGACCTGGGAGCAACACTAATGCACGAACACCTGGTGCTGGGTTATCCTGGCTACGATGCCGATGCCCTGTGCACACCATACAACAAGGAGGAGCTGGTCAAAACCTGCGCCGGGGCCCTGGCTGAGGCCAAGAAATATGGCCTAAAAACAGTGGTGGACGCCACACCCAACGACCTGGGCCGTCATGTCGAACTGGACAAGGCAGTCTCTGATAAGACGGGCATAAATATTATCTGCGCCACAGGAATGTACATGGAAGCCGAAGGGCAACCCGCTTACTTGAAATTCCGCGGCCAGTTGTTGGACATCCAGGCTGAGCTATACGATACTTTTATGCAGGAGATAACTGTGGGCATCGGCAAGTCAGGCGTCAAAGCCGGTGTCATCAAGGTGGCCACAGGCCACGGTTGCATCAGCCCTTATGAGGAGAAGGTGCTGAAAGCCGCCGCCAAAGCCCAGAAAGAAACAGGTATGCCCATTATCACCCACACGCAATCGGGTACCATGGGCGTGGAACAAGCCACATTGCTCACAGGAGAGGGGGCTGACCCCAAGAAAATCATGATTGGCCACATGTGCTGCAGCTCCAACCTGGAATATCATCTGGCAGTGCTGGGTAAAGGCGTTAGCATCGGTCTTGACCGCTTCGGCATAGAGTTTCTGTACCCCGATAACCTGCGCAAGGCTACGCTCGTTGGCTTACTGGCTATCGGCTATGCCGACTATATCATGCTGTCCCACGACCACATCGCAAGCTGGTTGGGCCGCCCTTTCGAGCTGCCTGACTTTGTACAGGCGCTGCTGGCTAACTGGTCCTACAGCCACATCTTCAAAAACATAATCCCTGAGATAAAAAAGACGGGTGTCACCGAGGAGCAGGTTAACAAGATGCTGGTGGAAAACCCCAAACGCCTCTTCGGTGGTTAAGCCCGGATACAAAAGAACACATTCAACCCTATGCCAAAGACTGCCAAAATAAAACCTTTGCCCCAGCATGTGGCTATCATCATGGACGGTAACGGCCGCTGGGCACAGCAACGTGGCCTATCCCGGCTCGAAGGCCACAAGCAGGGAGGCCTAAATGCCAGGCGCGTCGTAGAAACGTTCATAGAATACAAGGTTCCCTACCTAACACTTTATGCCTTCTCCACCGAAAACTGGAATCGCCCCAGGGAAGAAGTCGAAGGGTTATTCAGGCTGTTGGAAGAGAAACTCGATGAAGGTGATGAGGTCGCCAGGGAGAAGAAAATCAGGGTACGCCACCTGGGCCGATTAGAAGGCCTGCCACGCAAGATCCAGAGGCGAATAGAAGAAGCTGTGGAGCAAACCAAACGCAACACCGGCATGACTCTCTGCCTGGCATTCAACTACGGAGGCAGGGACGAAATAGTCCAGGCAACACAGCGTATGATGAGCGATAAGGTGGATGCCAAAAAGATAACCGAAGCTACCTTCAGAAAGTACCTGTATAGCGAGGGCATCCCCGACCCCGACCTCATCATACGCACCGGCGGCGAGATGCGGCTCAGCAATTTCCTCACCTGGCAATCGGCCTATGCTGAAATCTATTTCACGCCAGTGCTCTGGCCCGATTTCGACAAGAAAGAAATAGAAAAGGCGTTGGCTGCTTACAGCAAACGCCAGCGCCGCTTCGGCCAGGTGGAATCTGGCTAGCACATTCCCCTGCGCTTAAGCGTACCCATGTAGACAATCGCATGGGTGACAGAGGATAATTTGTGATTAAGGAGGAGATGATGACCACGGACAAAGCCTACGACCTGGAATCAGTCAAACTACCAAGCCTCACCGGTGGGCAGCTTAAATTCTTCGCCGGGGCATTGGAGAATTCCGCTATGCGCGGGATTTTGCTGCCATCACTGCTGAAGTCAGGTGGCTTCGATGAGTTCCGAAAGATGACACCAGATGAGCCGCCTACATTCTTGCCTCTGGCATTCACCGCCAAAGCAGCAAAGGAAGCGCCAGATATCCAGGCACTGAATAACATAGCTGGGACAAAAGCTAAGGGCTTCCCTTACCAGACAGCAAAAGACTACGCCGAAGCCTATCGCACAGGCAAGACCACGCCGGTGGAAGTGGCAAGGAAAATCCTAGACGCCATCAAGGAAAGCGACAGGAGCACCCCACCTCTGCGCGCCTTTATAGCCATAAATGAGAAAAACGTCATAGAGCAAGCAGAGGCTTCTGCCAGGAGATGGAAATCAGGAAAACCAATCAGCCCGCTTGACGGCGTTCCCGTTGCGGTGAAGGACGAGGTTGACATGGTTCCCTACCCCACCACCGTGGGCACCAACTTCCTGGGTAAAACACCAGCAAAAGAGGATTCCACCGTGGTAGCGCGAATACGGGCAGCAGGAGCTTTGTTAATTGGCAAAGCCAACATGCACGAAATCGGCATCAACCCCAACGGTCTTAACGTGCATTACGGACACGTACGCAATCCACATGACCTCAAGCATGATTCGGGCGGCAGCTCCAGCGGTCCTGCGGCGGCTGTGGCAGCCGGCTTGTGCCCTGTGTCCATCGGGGCAGACGGCGGCGGCTCCATCCGCATCCCTTCTGCTCACTGCGGCATAGTTGGGCTGAAACCGACTTTCGGACGGGTGAGCGAGCTCGGGGCTGCTCCTCTGTGCTGGAGCGTGGCACACCTCGGCCCAATAGGAGCCAGCGTGGAAGACATAGCGCTGGCTTACGCCGCAATAGCCGGCCCCGATAGTAAAGACCCCAATTCCCAACACCAACCCGCAGTTGGCCTCGACGGCTGGAACAAAGCCGACCTTAGAGACCTGACCCTGGGCATATACCACCCCTGGTTCAATCACACATCAGCTTCAGTGATAGCAGCTTGCCAAGCGATGCTGGATAAATTAGCTAAGGCAGGTGCCAGGATAAAGGAAATCACCATACCAGGGCTGGATGCCATGCGCATGGCGCATGTGGTCACTATCCTCGCCGAGATGGTAACCAGCATGGATAATTTCCCACAGAACCGCGGCGACTTCGCCGCCAGTGTAAGAATCAATTTGGTACTGGGCAGGGCATTTACAGGAGAAGACTACGTGAAAGCACAGCGCCTACGCACCCGCGCCATAGCCACTTTCAATCAAGTGCTCAAGGATGTGGATGCCATTATCACGCCGGCGACAGCTATGACTGCCCCGCTGATACCGGGAACTGTTGAGCCAATTGACTGGTCTGACCTTTCCAGCACTACAGAGGTAATGCGCTTCGCCTTCCCGGGCAACCTGACTGGCTTGCCTGCTATCAGTTTCCCGTCTGGCTATGACGAAAAAGGGCTACCAATCGGCATGCAGGCTATGGGGCGACACTGGGAAGAACACTTATTGCTGCGCATAGCTTATGCAGCAGAGCAAGTGATGGAGCGGAAAAAACCAGCTATGCACTTCAAAATACTGGAATAACATGAGCGATATGTGCTAAGTCAAATATCCCTTGACAGTTTCATCGCCCAGAGTCTTTTCTAATCCAAGAATGAGCCTGAAGGAATGAGTCTAGGCACCTCGGTTAGGAAGTCGAGAGATGTATTGGAAGAGATCGGAGCGTGCTTTCACCATCCTTTCTGCGAATTCATTATCGCTCATTTGATTAGCAATGTCATCAAGCTGCTGTAGTGTCTTGCCAGCTTTCAAATAGCTCTGTGCCTCAGGTAGTGATTTCAGCTTCTCGTAGGGTGTCATCACTTCCTTATAGGGATACGTTTTCTTGACCTTGCCCCTGTGGTCAATAACCGATACAGCGAAGAAACAAGGCCTGTGAAAGTTGATATATACATTCAAGAAGTCTCTGTGGTACCGGTCGATTGTTGTGGCATACACTTGCGGAATATGGGCATAGCCCAGCTGTTTACGCACCACTGAGCCATTCTTAGACTCCA
>Ga0194126_10000248_pt1 | contig 86453 bp, 71 predicted proteins | sample TA2KigC150mmetaG_FD_148641 | JGI IMG/M metagenome (GOLD analysis project Ga0194126, IMG submission 148641) | Freshwater microbial communities from Lake Tanganyika, Tanzania - TA2015035 Kigoma Deep Cast 150m | ecosystem: Environmental > Aquatic > Freshwater > Lake | place: Tanzania: Lake...
ACATCGGATCAGAAACCACCTGACGGGTATCATTGAATACTTGTTTTGGCTCCCGGCAGGGCTTTGGAACCTCAAAATAGCTTAGAAGTCATTGAAATCATTGGACTTTACACTGGGAACAACTCTATTAAAAGAGAAATTAAATTCACGGTTATTACAAGCAACCGTCAGTTCTGTTGAAAAATGCCATTATTCCATTAGATTCAGTCACTTGAAGAATCCGAACACTGTGGACAAAGCGCCGCTGCGTATCTCTTCAGGTTGTGGATAACTCGGACCAAAAGCCCAAGAGAACGACCGAACCAGAGTTATCCACAGGTCTGAAAGGGTATTTTCCACGGTCATTTGACGTACCGATTCTGGCCGTCAGAGATACTCAACCATCTCGGTCGTTGGTGGGGTGGTGGCCAAATACCATAATTGATCGTTTGTCAATAGTTAATGAAAAGGTTTTTGTGCCCGCTATTATTATAAAAAGATAAAGAATTAAATCATTCATTGTTACAAGCGTCCGCAAAGGCTGTGGATATCACATAAAACTCATGCATATCAATGAGTTGAAGCATCTGAAGACTGTGTACAAGAGCGCATGGCAATGCGACGAAAGCTGTGGATAAATCCGGATGGGATCATGAGGAGGCCGTTCGCTACGGGTTATACACAGCCCCGCGGGGTGCTTATCCACTTCTTTTGGAACTGCCAGGCTGTACAGCGGCGCCGCGACACCGGAGGCATGAAGGTCTTACACCGGGTCGGCATGACCCTGGAAGCGAAATGCAGAGCCTCAAATCCGGCGGCCAGCCGCCCGGATTATCAAGCGGCCATCATCGATGAGAACCTCCTCGGCAAGGACACGTATTCGAGCCGTCGAAAGAGCGCCACGCACCTCTATGAACTCTACGGTCTTGACCCTCGTCTGGCTTTGTTCCGGATACTGCGGCGTCTGGCCGACGAAGACCGGAACAGTCTCCCGCTGCTGGCCGTCACCTGTGTTTATTGCCGTGATGCCCAGCTTCGGGGTAGTTTTCCCTTGATCGAAAGTCTCAAACCGGGAGAAATTCCGGAACGCAGGCGCATGGAGGAGCACTTGGAGAACCTATTTCCTCGACGCTTCAGTTTAGCCATGAAGCGTAGCCTCACTCAGAACATCAGCACCACCTGGACAGCAGCCGGTCACCTTACGGGTGTGAGAGTCAAACGCAAGGCGCGGCCCATCGCCCGTCCCGTCGCAAGCGCCTACGCAATGTTCGCCGGTTATCTGGCCGGTCTGCGTGGTGAAGCACTGCTGGCTTCCGCCAGTTGAAGTCGACCAAGATCGCCACGCGCGGTGAAGATCACGCCGCCTACGTGCCCGATTACCCCTTGCTGCCGGTCCGGTTGCGCTTCTGGCAGCACGTCCTGCATAGCTGCGATGCCACCTGCGCCGCCGCCCAGATGCGGACCCAGTTGCGGGTTGCCCACGAAGCCTGTCGCCGGGTCGCCGATCGACCGGTCGGTGCCGTCATTCCGGCCGACTTCATCTACGAGCAGTTGGCCAACGACCTGGTAATTTCCGGCGAGATGCAAAAACGCTATCAGGAAATCATCGAGGAACAGAAAGAGCGACCCGACGGTGAACTGCGCAGCCGCATCGCGGCTCTGGTGTTCCTTATCAACAAACTGCCGAGGGAGGGCGGCGACATCGGTGTCCGGGCCACCGTCGATCACCTGGCGGACCTGCTCACGGACGATTTGGGTGACTCCGCCACCGAAATCCGCGCCAGAGTGCCGAATCTGGTCCAGGCCCTGGTGGGTGACGGCGTCCTGATGGACGTCGAGGGCGAATACCGCCTGCAAACGACCGAGGGCGCCGCCTGGGAATCCGAATTCCGCCGGCGCCGCGCCGCCCTGTTGAACAACGAGCCGCAACTCGCGGCTCAGCGGCTCCAACGACTGCGGAAAGCCATCAATGCCCAGCTTTCCGGCGTCTCTGTCCTGCACGGGGCCGCCAAGGTCAAGCGCAAGGTGATTCTCCATTTCGGGCAGGAACCGCCGCCTGCCGCGGATGACTTGGTCGTCTGGGTCCGGGATGGCTTTCAGGAATCGGAAACCGCCGTCATCGGCGACATTATTCCCAAGTTGAAGACGGATCCGCTGAAGAATGCCCTGGCCGCCGAGGAGACCCTTCACTTCAAGGGCCAGCCGGTCGGCGACGAAGGCAAGGAGGCCCGAAAAGCCATGATCACCCGCCAATCCGCCGAAGAAGACCGGGTGAATACCCTGATGACGGAGATCGTCAGCGGCGCCCGGCTGTTTCTGTCCGGCGGTCACGAATTGAGTTTTATCACGCTCCGGGCCGGGATCGAAGACGCCGCCCATCAAGGAAACCGAACCCAAGGCCACCTGCGTCAGCCTGCCGAGTGCGACCCTCCGGAATCAGGCCGAGTTGGAGGAATGGCTGGAACAGGTGCGAGCGGAATTCGAAGCGGCGTTGGTCGAGGGGCCGGTCATCGTCTGACCAGGCGTTGCCTATGGTAGCTGTGCGCCTAATGTACTAACATCTATCGATCACTCTTCCCGTATGGAGTCATTCACATGACCACGACGATGTCATCCCTTCGCGGCCCCCGTTCCTCCCGGCTCGGGCTCCGCGCTACCGCCGAGCAGGAGCAAGTCTTGCGCCGCGCCGCCGAAGTGGCCCACAAGTCCCTGACCGATTTCATCCTGGACAGCGCCTGTCAGGCGGCGGAGCAAACCCTGATCGATCAGCGGTTGTTCCTGGTTTCCGGCGAGCGCTGCGAGTCCTGGCTCGAACTGCTGGACCGGCCCCCCGCCGACAATCCCGGCCTCGCGGACTTGTTCTCCCGCCCGGAACCCTGGACGGACGCTTGAACCTCCGCCCGCCGGAACCGCTGGATACCCGCCACCACCTGGAAGGCTTCACCTGTGGCCAAGCCACCCTCGACCTTTGGCTGCTACGCCATGCCCGCCAGGCACAGGCCAGCGGCTCGGCCCGCACCTTTGTCGCCTGCGACGGTGAGCGCGTGGCCGGCTACTACAGCCTGACGGTGGGCCAGGTGGACCAGGCCGATGCGCCGCCACGGGTCAGCCAGGGCATGGGCCGCTTTCCCGTCCCGGTGGTGATCCTGGCCCGCCTGGCCGTCGCCCGGGAATCGCAGGGGCAGGGCATCGGCGCCGCCCTGCTGCGCGACGCCATCCGCCGCGCCCTGACCATCGCCGACCAAGCCGGCATCCGGGCGCTGCTGACCCACCCCATCGACGCGGCGGCGGCCCGCTTCTACCAACGCTTCGGCTTCGAGCCCTCGCCGCTGCGGGAACAGCAATGGTTGCTGCTGCTCAAGGATGCGCGGCGATTACTGCGAGACTGACCGGTTATGAATCGGAAAAAGCCTGGTGATCGTCACCGTTTACATTCCGACACCGCCTAAATTCAAGAACCCCTACGAGCGAGCCACATCATGACCCAGCAATGCAGTTTTGCGGCAACATCCATCTGAGCCCCGCCCGCACCCGCTACTTTCATCAGCAGGCCGGTGATTTGCTGATCGTCGATGACGTGCCCTGCATCCAATGCGATTACTGTGGCGAACAGTATTTCGAGGCTGGCGCGCTCAAGAAAATCGAGGCCGATCATGCGGCGCTGCTGACCAGCCGAAAACAGCCAAAACGTGTGATACAGGTGTCCGTGGAAGACTTCATGAGCCTTTGACCAACCATGACAACCAGCCTCACCCACGAACAGCGCAACCTGCTCTCCCGCATCACTCTGGAGGCCCGCGACGCCGCCGAGACGGCCGCTCGCGCCGCCCTGGAAAACATCGCCGTACACGAGAGGGAACCTTGCGCGCACATGAGCGTGGACCAGCGCCTGCTGCGCAACCGCCTGCGGGCGTGGGGAAGGGCGCTGGGCGACCGCCGCGATCCGGCCAGCGGCGCCCAGGGCATCGGCCGCCTCATCGAATCCGTCGCCTCACTGCCATTAAGTTAAGGCGGGAACGGCAAAGCCTTGGGTTCCGTTGGCTGAGCGGAGTCGAAGCCAAGGGAACCCAAGGCGGTGGTCAGTTCGCTTCGACTCCGCTCAGCGAACGGCTAACTTAATGGCAGTGATCCGTCGCCTACGAACACTGGCACCGGCTGCTGTTCACCCGCTTCCTGGCGGAAAACCACCTGCTGCACACCGACGCCGCCAACGGCAACGTCCCGGTGACCCTGGAGGACTGTGAGGAACTGGCGCCGGAACTGGATGCCAGGGACGGTTTCGAGCTGGCCTGCCGCTTCGCCTCGGAGACCCTGCCCGGCATCTTCCGCCCGGACGACCCGGCTCTGGCCCTGCGGCTGGCCCCCAACCACGAGGTCCAGCTCCGGAAACTCCTGGACAGCCTCCCGGCCGAGCTGTTCCGGGCCGACGACGCACTGGGCTGGACCTACCAGTTCTGGCAGGCCCGCCGCAAGGACGAGGTGAACAGGTCCGGCGTCAAGATCGGCGCCGACGAGCTGCCCGCCGTCACCCAGCTTTTCACCGAGGATTACATGGTGGAGTTCCTGCTCCACAATAGCCTGGGCGCCTGGTGGGCCGGAAAGGAGTCGGGGCGTCTCGCCCCGAATTTCGAAACGGAGAAGCAAGCCCGCCAGGCCGTCTCGCTGCTACCGAAGGGCGGATTACCTGGAATCGACTGGACGTATCTGCGGTTTATACGGGAGCCGGGCCGTCCCGGCCCGGAATCGGGGCGAGACGCCCCGGCTCCTTTCGTGAACCCATTCCTCGACGTAGACGTCACCCAGAACCAGCTTCCTCACTGGCAACAAGGCGAGGCGTGGATATTCGCAACCTGGCGACTGGCCGACTCATTGCCCGCCGAGAAACTGAGGGAATGGCGGCAGGAAAAGGACGCCTGGCTGATCCGGCATCCCGAACCCCGGGACGAAGCAACGACCCGTGATTATCACGCACGTTTTACCCAGCGCATCGAAGACTGGCTCGACGCGGGCCATGGGACATGCCTTCTGCGTCAGCCGGAATTACGCCAGATCGTCACCGGAGCCCTTGCTTTCTTCGACGGCCAGCGCTACGAATTGGGCGATTGGGTAGTGATGCCTAACCATGTGCATGTGCTGTTTCGTCCCCTGCACAACCATCATCTTCCCGACATCATCCATTCCTGGAAAAGCTTTACGGCAAAAGCAATCAACAAGCGGACCGGGAAAACGGGGATCCTTTGGCAGGAGGATTATTGGGACCGGCTGGTGCGCAACGAGCGACACTTGGAAGCGTGCCGCCGCTACATTGCCGAGAATCCGGCCAAGGCGGGTTTGTCGGAAAACGAATGGAGCCGGGGCGTCTCGCCCCGGGACTTAAACATCCCGGGCCGGGACGGCCCGGCTCCTGTCGCTTTGCACGTCGCCGTGGCCCGCCTGCTGGGCTACCGCTGGCCGCGCCAGACCGGCTCCGAGTTTCCCGACTGCCCAGCGCTGGAACCGGACGGCCTGGAAGACCACATCGACCCTGACGGCATCGTCTGCCTGCCGCCCCTGAACCGCGAACAGCCCGCCGCCGCCCGGTTGCGTGCCCTGCTGGCCGAAGGGAGCCGGGGCGCCTCGCCCCGTCCGGGCCGGGACGGCCCGGCTCCAGACGGCCCGGCTCCTTTCGACGAAGCCGCCCTTTTAGCCGCCACCGGGGCCAAGTCCAAAACCCTGGAGGACTGGCTCCGCGACGAGTTCTTCGAGCAGCACTGCAAGCTGTTCCATCAGCGGCCTTTCGTCTGGCACATCTGGGACGGCCGCAAGGACGGCTTCCACGTCCTGGTCAACTATCATCGGTTCGATCACGCCACCCTGCAAAAGCTCACCTACAGCTACCTCGGCGTCTGGATACGCCAGCAGGACGCCGACGCCAAGGCCGACAAACCCGGCGCCGCCGAACGCCTGGGCGCCGCCCGCGCGCTGGAATCCGAGTTGGAGAACATTCTGGAAGGCGAACCGCCCTACGATCTCTTCATCCGCTGGAAGCCCCTGAGCGAGCAACCCCTCGGCTGGAACCCCGACCTCAACGACGGGGTGCGCCTCAACATCCGGCCCTTCCTCTCGGCCAGGGACGTGGGCAAAAAAGGCGCCGGCATCCTCCGCGTCAAGCCCAACATCAAGTGGGATATGGACTGCGGCAAGGAACCCCACCGCGACCAGGCCGATTTCCCCTGGTTCTGGCACGATGCCGAACCGCCCCAGGATTGCGAGGGCGGCCGAGAATTCACGGGTCACCGCTGGAACAATGTGCATTTGACCTTGGCCTATAAGAGGAGCCGGGGCGTCCCGCCCCGGAATTCTTGAATCGAGGCGGGATGCCCCGCTCCCGCCCGGCGAATGCCAACATTTACGGAGAAATCATTGATGTCAATTCAAGCCAGTTACTTGCAAGCCAGCGAAAGGCTGAACGATTACCTCGATGAGGCCGCCCATAACCGCGAAATCGTCATTATTCACCGTCCGGGCGAGGAGGATGTCGCGCTCATCGCCGCCGACGAATTGGCGGGGCTGTTGGAAACCGCCCATTTGCTGCGTTCACCCGCCAACGCCGAGCGGCTGTTGACGGCCTTGAAGCGGGTACGTTCAGGCCAAGGCAGTCCGCAATCCCTGGATGAATTGCGCCAAGCCGTGGGGCTGGACGAGATAACGCCAAAATGATGGCCATTAAATCGCGGGATGCTGTTTTCCAGCCTGAATTCCTGGAGGATCTGCGCTTTTGGGTTGAAACCGACCGGCGGACGGCCATCAAGATATTCAATCTCATCCAGGCTATTCCGCGCGACCCTTTTGCAGGGATTGGGAAACCGGAACTGCTGAAGTATCTGGGAGCAGCAACGTGGTCGCGCAGAATCACCCAGGAGCATCGTTTGGTTTACGTGGTCGGCGATAGCCGAATAGATTTTATTTTCTCTCATCCAGTCCTTTGTTCGGGCCTCTTGGAGAAAAGCCTTAAGGGCGGGCTAATCGTCGTCGGCGGGCTCAACCTCGGTGGGTCCATCGAACCCATTTACAACGCGGTCAGCATCGTGGAGGCTGCCGCCGACAAAGGCGCCAAGCTGATCCTGCTGCCGGTGACAACCCGCAAGCAACTGGTGGAACTCGATGATGACCTGGCGACCAAGGTCACCATCGTCTTCTATCTGGATGCGCGGGATGCCTTGCTGAAGGCGTTAATGGACTAATAGCACTTCGCTAGCGCAATTTACCAATGCAATAACAGGAATAGATACGGCCAATAGGTCGTCGCTGGTAAAGGCGCCGGTGATGTCGGCAAGGGCATACTGGGTCAGGCGGGTTCCTCGGCGAACAGTTTGGGTTAAGGGCTGGCCTGCCGCGCGGTCGCCCGATCCAGGGCTTCACGCACCTTCTTGGCGGCATCGACGATGAGCCAGGCGTCCTCCTTCTCGGCCGTGTGACGCAGGTAATCTTCGAAGGTCAGTCCCTTCAGGAATTCGTCCAAGGCCCAGGCTTCCGGCTCGGGCAGGCTCACGGTGACGGTCACCCACTTCTTGGTTTCATGCATGGCTGGTGTTTCCTCTGCAAGGGGTTGTCTGGAGCGAGGGGCTTTCCCGGCTCTACCGCCGAGCGTCAGCCCCGATGATGTCTCGCGCCGGCATGTCGGCGCGAGGGAAGGATACAGCCGCTCGCGCCGCGAGTCATGGGGCCCTGGATCAAGGCGCGTATTTGATCAGGGTCAGATCGTCGCCCGTGGCGGACTGGTTGCTGAAGCCGGTCGCGTAAACGCTGCCGTCTGGTCCCGCGGCCACGCCAAAGGCCACGTCGATCTGATTGCCGGGGCCGTTATAGCGATTGGTCCACGCCACCGCGCCGCTGGGGGTGTACTTGAGCGTCGCCCAGTCGGAGTAAACCTCCAGACTGGTATAGCTGGCGCCCGTGACCAATACATTGCCGGCTTTGTCCAGGGCCAGGCCATAGGCTTTGTCATCACCCTTGCCGGGTCCATCATGGCGCTTGACCCACAGTTGTGCCCCGGTCGGGGAATATTTCACGGTCGCATAGTCATAGAAAGCGCTCTTCCAGGCGCTCTGGCCGGTGACATAGATATCACCATTGGCATTCGCCACGACGGCATGGGCCAGGTCATCGCTTTGCGGCAGCGGGTTGTAAATACGCACCCATTCGCGGGCGCCATTCGGGGCATATTTCAGGGTGAGAAAGCTGTAGCAGACGTTGCCGCTGCATCCTTCGCCGCGCGAGCCGGTCACGATCACATTGCCTTGTGGGTCCAGCGTCAGCGCCTCGCCCCAGTCCTCGATGGACGCCGTTCCATTGTAGAGTCGCGTCCAGAGTACCTTGCCAGCCGGGCTGTATTTCTGGACGATCACGTCCTGAAAATTGAGGTAACTGACGAGCGTGTAACCCGTGACATAGGCGTTTCCCGCCGTATCAATCCCGATGGCAAGGAATTCGTCGTTATCGTTCTTGAGCCCGTTGTAACGCCGTGCCCAGAGTTGCGTGCCGGCGGGGCTGTACTTGATGAGTACGGCATCGTGATAGGTGTTTACAGGGGACGAGCCTCTGCCCGCCACATAGATATTGCCCGCCGCATCGGCGGCGACCGCATTGCCGGCCTCGTGACCGGTGTCACCCAGAAAATAGCGTTTTTTCCACTTGAGCACGCCATTCGTGTCCAGTTTGACCGTCATGATGTCGGGCAGGCCGATACCGCGCGTGCCGAGTGACAGGCCGGTGACGATGACATTGTCCTGTGCGTCCAGGGTCATCGCCTTGGGTTCGTCCAGGCCATTGTGGTTGTCAACCCCGTTGATGCGCTGGGACCAGAGGAGGGCCCCCGCGGGCGTGTACTTGCGGACGACATAGTCGTAATAGCTCATGGCGTCGCCGAAACTCTGGCCAAACACCACGATGTTGCCTTTCGAGTCCACCTTGACGCCTCGAGCGTCATCGGCGCCGTTCGAAAAGCCGTTGTAAGTCCGCACCCATCTAAGAGCGCCGCCATCGGGCTGGGCCTGGGCGGGCGGCGTCAGGATGGCCGCGATGATGAGGACAACGGCGGATCTCCATACATGTTTGAGGTGGTGCTGATTCGATCCATCATCCTTGTGGTCATTGATGTTATTGCTTGCTTTCATCGTGATATCTCCAGGCAAAGACAAAATCCGATTCCTTGACGGCCATACTCACTGTTCTTGAACCGCGTCCTCCATCAGCGCTTGAATACAGGCGGTATGCCCCCGTGAGCATGACGTCCCTGTGACGGGATGCCGGCATTCCGGGGGTTTGACCTAGATCTGGTTCAAAATGAGCATGGCGGATTCTTGGTGGCGTACAGGTCTATTACAATTCCAGGAGATTGCAAGAGGCGGATGAATGGAACGTAGCTTGCTTGAATCAGTTCGGCTGCCTCTACGGATGGATGAGCGAGTCAAGATTCATTTGAAACCCTCTCAGCCCAGCCTTCTCCCGGAGGGCGAGGATGTTGATGTATCTTTACCTGCTCAACTATCCATATCTCTGTCGCCGTAGTGCGCCTGAATCGCCTTGGTCACGAGTTTTTTCCACATCAGTGCGGAAATTCAGGACAATGGCATGTCCATATCCTACACAGACAGCGCGAATCGCCATGGTCCGATGATCGGGTCAGTCATCATTCGCCGCTATAGCGGTGTTGGCTTGTTATAGATTACGCAGTGAAAACGCTTCATTTGAATTCCCCACACCCCAACCCTTCCCTTGCAAAGGGGGAGGAGCTTTCCGCCAGTGGTGTAGATACGGATGCCAGGGGGAGGGAATGCATCTTTCTCAGCCCATTCATCCCCACCATGATTTGAAGCCATCCCCATGACCTACCACGATTTACGCGATTTCATCCGCCATCTGGAAGCCATCGGCGAACTCAAGCGTATTGGTTACGCGGCGGACCCGCATCTGGAAATCACCGAAATCTGCGACCGCACGCTGAAGGCGGCGGGACCCGCCCTGCTGTTTGAACGTCCCAAAGGCTACGACATGCCCTTGCTAGGCAATCTGTTCGGGACGCCGGGGCGCGTCGCGCTGGGCATGGGGCAGGATTCGGTGCTGGCCTTGCGCGAAGTGGGCCGGTTGCTGGCCTTTCTCAAGGAGCCGGAGCCGCCCAAGGGCTTTCGCGACATGTTCGACAAACTGCCGATGTTCAAGCAGGTATTGAACATGCCGGCCAAAGTGGTGCGCCATCCGCCCTGTCAGGAGACGATCCTGGGCGGGTCCCAGATCGACCTCGGCCGCTATCCGATCCAGACCTGCTGGCCGGGGGATGCCGGGCCGCTGATCACCTGGGCACTGGTCATCACCCGCGGGCCACACAAGGAACGGCAGAATCTGGGCATCTACCGTCAGCAGGTCATTGGTCCCAACAAAACCATCATGCGCTGGCTGGCGCATCGTGGCGGCGCGCTGGATTTCCGTGACTGGCAGGAAGCCCATCCCGGTGAGCCGTTCCCCGTGGCGGTGGCCCTGGGCGCGGATCCCGCCACCATTCTCGGCGCGGTCACGCCGGTGCCCGACACGCTGTCGGAATACGCCTTCGCCGGACTCCTGCGCGGCTCGAAGACGGAGGTTGCCAAATGCCTGACCTCCGATCTGCAGGCGCCGGCCAGCGCCGAGATCGTGCTGGAGGGTTTCCTCTATCCCGGGGAAATGGCGCCGGAAGGGCCGTTCGGTGACCATACCGGTTATTACAACGAGGTCGGCGACTTCCCGGTCTTCACCATCGAACGCATTACCCAGCGCGCCGATCCCATCTATCACAGCACGTATACCGGCCGGCCGCCGGACGAGCCGGCCGTGCTGGGCGTGGCGCTGAACGAGGTATTCGTGCCCATCCTGCAGAAACAGTTCCCCGAGATCGTCGATTTCTACCTGCCGCCCGAGGGTTGTTCCTACCGGTTGGCGGTGGTCAGTATCAAGAAACAGTATCCGGGTCATGCCAAGCGCGTCATGGTCGGAGTCTGGGGCTTTTTGCGCCAGTTCATGTATACCAAGTTCGTCATCGTCGTGGATGACGATGTCGACGCTCGCAACTGGCAGGACGTCATCTGGGCCATCACCACGCGCATGGACCCCATCCGCGATCTGACCCTGATCGATAACACGCCGATCGACTACCTGGATTTCGCCTCGCCGGTGTCCGGTCTGGGTTCCAAGGCCGGTTTCGACGCCACCAACAAATGGCCCGGCGAGACGAATCGCGAATGGGGATTGCCCATCGTCATGGATGCCGACGTCAAGCAGCGGGTTGACGCGGTGTGGGAGAGCCTGGGTATCGGCTCGCCATGAACGCGATACGACCGCTGGAGCCCCGTTCCCTGTATGAGCAACTGCTGGAATTGCCGGAGCATTTGACCGGCGAAATTCTCGGTGGCGAGCTGCATACCCAGCCGCGACCCTCGGGGCGGCATGGCCTGACCGAAACCAGCCTGGGCGCCAGCCTGGTTCCGCCTTTCCAGCGCGGCAGAGATGGGCCCGGTGGCTGGTGGATCATTGTCGAACCGGAAATCCATTTCGTCCGCGACACGGTGGTCGCGGTGCCGGACCTGGCCGGCTGGCGCCGCGAGCGGATGCCCGCGGTTCCGGAGGGACACCGCTTCGAGGTGGTCCCGGACTGGGTCTGCGAAATCCTGTCGCCCGCCACCGCTCGCAAGGATCGCGCCCTGAAATTGCCGCTGTACGCGGAATACCGGGTGGCGCATGCCTGGCTGGTGGACCCGCTGGCGCGAACGCTGGAGGCGTATTCGCTCCGCGCGGAGGGTTGGCTGCTGATAGCCACGCTCAAGGATGACGAGGCCGTGAGCGTGCCGCCCTTCGATGCCATTACATTCTCGCTGGAGGATTTGTGGACCTGAGCCATGACCCCGGGTCGCGCATTCGCGCCGGCATGCGGTGCATGCCCATCGGAGGCTGAATGGCGAGCCTGTTGAATCGTTGGAGGTGGATTCAATGGGTTGATCACGTTGGTAGCACGGGCGTTGGTTCAATGCCGCCAGGCGCGGGCGCCGTTGGCTGAGCGGAGTCGAAGCCAACGGCGCCCAAGCCGGTGGTCGGTTCGCTTCGACTCCGCTCAGCGAACGGTGGGCTGGATGGACAGACCCGCGGGGTTGGGGCGACCCATCATTCCGACCCACCTCCGAATCGTTCTCCCTCACGGGTTTCCGCTGGATGCCCCGTGATTGTCCAATCGAAAGGAAACATCATGTACCGACTCAGTATTGCGATTCTGTTATTGGCGAGCATTGGCCTCCCCCATGCCGAGGAGAAGGTTGCGGGGCCATCGGTGCAGATCACGCCGCAATTACGCGAGCGCATCTCGATCGAGCCAGTGGAATCCGTCCAGCTTAGCGACACCCTGCGTCTGCCGGGCCGGGTGGCCCTGGACGAGCACCGGGTGGCCCGCATCGGGCCGAGCATCAGCGGGCGGGTCGTCGACATTCGCGCCTTCGTCGGTCGGGATGTCAAGAAGGGGGAGGTGCTGGCCATGCTGAACAGCACGGAGTTGAGCAACGCCCAGGCGTCCTACCTGAAGGCCAAGACGCAGGTGGGTTTGATGCGGCTGACCGTGGAACGGGCCCGGCGGCTCTTCAATGAAGGCATCATCAGCGAGGTGACCCTCCGTGAACGCGAGGCCGGCCTCGCGGAAGCCGAGGTGGAATTGCGGGCGCTGGCGGATCAGTTGGGCATCATGGGCATGAGCGAACAGGCCATCCTGAAGCTGACCGACACCGGGCAGATCAACTCGATGACGCCGGTCACCGCGACCCTGACCGGCACGGTGATCGAGCGCAAGATTTCGGTCGGCACCATCGCCGAAATATCCGACGAGCTGTTCACGGTGGCTGATCTCGGCCGGGTCTGGGTGGCCGCGGAAGCCCCCGAACAGGACGCCCATGTGGTGCAGGTGGGTAGTCGGGTCGAGGCCATCATCCCGGCGCTGCCCCGGCAGCATTATGTCGGCAAGATCGTCTTCATCGCCGATACGGTCAAGCCGGAGACGCGCACCGTGACCATGCGCATGGAGGTGGAGAATCCACAGCGCGCGATCAAGCCGGAAATGCTCGCCGATCTGGTCATCAATCGGCATACGGAGCAGGCTCTCAGCGTCCCCGCTCGGGCGGTGTTGCGCGAAGGAGACCGTGATCATGTTTTCGTCGAACTGGCCAAGGACCGCTTCGAACTACGGCCGGTCAGTCTGGATGCGGACCGTTATGGCCGCCGCCGGGTCTGGGCGGGTCTGAAGGAGGGCGACCGCATCGTGGTCGAAGGGGCTTTTCACTTGAATAACGTCCGCAATCTCAAGGAGCTGGAGTAGGCCGTGATCGAGAATATCGTCCGGACGGCGCTCAATCAGCGTATCGTGGTCGCCGTCATCGCCCTGGGTCTCATCGCTTTCGGCATCCTCCAACTGAAACAACTGTCGGTCGATGCCTTCCCGGATGTAACCAATGTCCAGGTTCAGGTGGCCGCCGAGGCGCCGGGCCGCTCGCCGGAGGAGGTGGAGCGCTTCGTCACCGTGCCGCTGGAAATCGCCATGACCGGCCTGCCGGGCCTGGTCGAGATGCGCTCGGTCAATCGCAACTCCCTGTCGCAAATCGTGCTGGTGTTCACCGAACAGACGGATATCTATTTCGCCCGGCAACTGGTGCTGGAGCGCCTGATCGAGGTCGGTTCGCGCATGCCCGAAGGGGTCACGCCGGTGCTGGGTCCGGTGTCCTCGGGGTTGGGCGAGGTCTACCAGTACACCCTGGAACTGCCTGTCGATGGCCAGCGCGCGCTCACCGACGAGGAACTGACCGACCGCCGCACCATTCAGGACTGGGTGGTGCGCCCGCTCTTGCGTGGCGTGCCCGGCGTCGCCGAAATCAACTCCATTGGCGGCTACGAACGACAATATCAGGTGGAACCCGATCCGGACCGGCTGCGCCACTATGGACTGACGCTCAAGGACGTCTACACCGCGCTGGGGCTGAACAATGCCAACAGCGGCGGGGGCAAGCTGCCGCATTATGACGAGCAGTATCTGATCCGCGGCGTCGGCCTGATCAAGAGCGTGGAGGACATCGGCGACATCGTGCTCAAGGAGTCTGACGGCATTCCCATTCACGTGCATGATGTCGCCAATGTGAGCATTGGCAAGGCGGTGCGCTCCGGGGCGGTGATCAAGAACGGCGTGACCGAATCGGTGGGCGGCATCGTCATGATGTTCCGCGGCGGCAACGCCAAGCGCATCGTCAGCGACATCAAGGCCCGGGTCAATGAAATCAACCAGCAGGGCATGCTGCCCGGCGATCTGCAGATCGTACCGTTCTATGACCGATCCGAGCTGGTCGACGCGGCCATCCATACCGTCAGCAAGGTGCTGCTGGAGGGCATGGCCCTGGTTGTCGTGGTGCTGTTCATTTTCCTCGGTGACATCCGTTCCAGCCTGATCGTGGTGGCGACCCTGATCATCACCCCGCTCTGTACCTTCATGGTCATGAACCACTATGGCATCTCCGCCAACCTGATGTCGCTGGGGGGGCTGGCCATCGCCATCGGCATGATGGTGGACGGCTCCGTGGTGGTGGTGGAGAACGCCTTCAGCCACCTGGGCAGTCATGCGGCCAACGATCCCGCCAGCAAGGGCCGCGTGTTGCTGCGCGCCACCCGCGAGGTCGGTACGCCGGTGCTGTTCGGCGTGGGCATCATCTGCCTGGTGTTCCTGCCCCTGATGACCCTGGAAGGCATCGAGGGCAAGCTGTTCGCGCCGCTGGCCTATACCATCGCCATCGCCCTGTTCATCTCGCTGATCGTGTCGCTGACCCTCTCGCCGGTGCTGTGCTCCTACCTGCTCAAGGGTGGCGCCGAGCACGACACCTGGCTGATCGCGAGTCTGAAGCGACCCTATCTGGCCATGCTGGACTTCGCCCTGGCGCGGCCGAAGAGCGTGGTTGTGGCGGCTGTCGCGCTGCTGGCGGCGAGTTTGTCGCTGATTCCCTTCCTGGGCAGTTCGTTCATCCCGGAAATGATGGAAGGGAGCATCGTGACCGGCATCAACAGGGTTCCCAGCATGTCGCTGAAGGAATCCATCCGGCTGGAGTCCGAGGCCATGCGGCTGGTCAAGGAGGCGCCTGGCGTGGCCCAGGTGGTTTCGCAACTGGGGCGTAGCGAGAGTCCGACCGACCCGCAGCCGGAGAATGAATCCACCCCGATCGCCACCCTCCTGCCACGAGATCAGTTGCCCGAAGGGTGGGATCAGAACACGGTCATGGAGAAACTCCGCGAAAAGCTGGCGGTGCTGCCGGGGGTGCAGATCGTCATGGCGCAGCCAATTTCCGACCGCGTCGACGAGATGGTGACCGGCGTGCGTTCCGATATCGCGGTCAAGGTCTTCGGGGATGACCTCGGCCAACTCAAGCGCACCGCCGACGAGATCATCAAGGTGCTCAACACCATCCAGGGCGCGGCCGACGTGCGCGTGGAACGGCTCACCGGCCAGCAGGCGCTGACCATCGACATCGACCGCCGCGCCATCGCCCGGCACGGCATCAACGTCTCCGACGTGAACGACATCATCGAAACCGCCATCGGCGGGCGGGTGAGCACCGAAGTCTACGAGGGCGAGCGGCGCTTTTCGGCGGTGGTGCGGTTCCCCGAATCCTTCCGCGGCAGCACCGAGGCCATAGGTCAGATACTGCTCAAATCGCCCAACGGCGCGCTGGTGCGACTGGAGGATCTGGCTCGACTCAGTGTGGTGGACGGTCCGGCGCAGATCAGCCGCGAGATGGCCAAGCGCCGCATCGTCATCGGCGCGAATGTCCGCGACCGTGACCTGGGCGGTTTCGTGGCCGAGTTGCAACAGGCCGTGGCCGACAAGGTCAAGCTGCCGGACGGCTATTTCCTGAAATGGGGCGGCCAGTTCGAGAACCTGGAGCGCGCCACCAAACGATTGGCCATCATCATCCCGGTGACCATCGGCGCGATCTATTTCCTGCTGTTCATGCTGTTCAACTCACTCCGCTTTGCCGGGCTCATCATCCTGGTGCTGCCCTTCGCTTCGATGGGCGGGATCATCTCCCTGTTCGTGACCGGCGAGTACCTCTCGGTGCCCGCCTCGGTCGGCTTCATCACCCTGTGGGGGATCGCCGTGTTGAATGGCGTGGTGCTGGTGACCTACATCCGCGCCTTGCGACAGGGCGGCAAGTCGTCCGAAGTCTCGGTGCGCGAGGGTTGCATCCAGCGTTTTCGGCCGGTCATGATGACGGCCACGGTCGCGATGCTGGGCTTGATTCCGTTCCTGTTCGCCACCGGACCCGGTTCCGAGGTGCAGCGCCCCCTGGCCATCGTGGTCATCGGCGGACTCATCACCTCGACCCTCCTCACCCTGGTGGTCGTGCCGGCCTTGTACCGCTGGTTCGAGGAGCCCGTGGTGAATAAAGGGCATCGCTAGGTCATTTTGACCGATGTCCGTTTGAATACGGCAACCATCCCGTGACTGGAGCTCGCCGAGGCGTAAGCGTTCACTCCCCCTCCCAGCGGGAGGGGGTTGGGGGGAGGGAGAACCTTGAATTGGCTGGGATTGGCTTTCTTTCTCCTCCCAACTTTCCACCGCTGGGGGGAGGGGGCCGACGGATAGCCGTTCCCGTATCACCCTTCAGATCCTTCTGGAGTGAATCTCCCTCCATGTTGTTTCATCGCTTCCTGCTGATTGCCCTGCTGTCGTTTTGGACTTTCGGACTCTCCCGGCCCGCCTGTGCCGGGGAGAGCCATGATGCCCCCACGCCCAAGGTCAAGGAATGGCAGAGGACCCTGGAAAGGGCGGAGCGGGAATTGAACTCGGAGGACGTTTCCGATCAGCGGCTGACGATCTTGCGGGAGAATCTCATACAACTCGAAGGCACGATCCGGTCCGCCCGTGACGTCGCCCTGGGTCAGGCCAAGGAGCTCAAGCATGATCTCGAAGCGCTGGGACCGCCGCCCGCGGAGGGCGCCCCGGACGAGGCGGCGGGCGTCGCCTCGCGTCGCAAACTCCTCAACGAAGATACGGCCAATGCCGAGGGTATCGCCAAGGAAGCGGAACTGCTGATCATCAGGGCGGGCCGCGCGGCCGAGAGCATCAAACAGTTGCGGCGCATTCGCTACACGGAGCGTACCCTGATGCGCACCCAGTCGCCGCTGAGTCCGCGCTATTGGGCCAAGACCCTGCCCGAATGCTCCCTTATCGGGTCCTCGGTTTACGCGTCCATCACGTCCGGTCTGAGTCAGGAGGAGGTGACTTTTCGCCTGGGGATGAATCTGGCGATGGGGCTTGGGATGGCGCTCATGCTGGCATTTCCCCTGCGGCTATGGCTGGCGCGCCGTATCAATCGTCTGCTCCCATCCGGCCGGCCGACCGAAGGACGACGTTTGCTGGTCGCCCTGCTGACGGCGGCGCTGAATGCGTGTCTGCCCTCGCTGGCGGCTATCGCCCTGTACCTGAGTCTCGGTCTGGATCAGGTTCCGACCCCGGAGGTCACGGAGCTGGCGGAGGCGACGTTGGTTGGCGTGATGGCGGCGTTCATCATCACCAGTTTTTCCCTCGCCGCCTTGCGCCCGCGGCGGTCGGATCTCCGTCTGGTGGATTTGTCCGATGTGGGCGCCCGCACCATTCACGCCGTGGTCATCGGATTGACCGCCGTGTTTGCGCTGGATCATGTCGTGAGCGTCTTTCTGGGACAGCGCGATGTCAACGTTGAAATCATCACCCTTCAGAATCTGGTATTCGGCGGGCTGGTCGCATTGATGCTGGCGGGGCTGCTGAGGCCAGCCCTCTGGTCATCACTGGAATCCGGCGAGGACCCTACCGCGTGGTTCAGCCTGCGCAGACTCCTGAAAGCGCTGATCTTCGCCATCATCGTGACCGCCTTGTCGGGGTATTCGGCGCTATCGCGACTGCTGGCCAGTCACCTGGTGATTTCGGTCGCTTTGCTGGCGCTCGTCTGGTTGGCGCTGCGGGTAGGCGAGGAACTCGTCGCCCACCTGGTGAGCGCCCGGAGCCGCACGGGCATTTATCTCCAACGGCAACTCGCCTTGTCGGAGGACGGCGCGGAGATGCTGGGTTTCTGGCTGGTCGCCGCGCTCAAGGGCATCATCGTCGTCGCGGGTTTCCTGAGTCTGCAAATGCTCTGGAGCCTGGACCGGCGCGACGCCCTGCTCTGGCTGGAGCAGATGTTCCACGGCTTCAAGCTGGGCGGCATGAGCATATCCCTGGCTGACATCCTGCTCGGCCTGCTGATGTTTGGCTTGTTGCTCATGGGCACCCGCCTTGCGCAGCGAACGGTGGATCAACACATTTTCCCCCGCACCCGGCTGGATGTGGGGGTTCGCCATTCGATACGTTCCGCCCTGGGTTACGCCGGATTTACCCTGGCCGTCCTGGCGGGCATTTCCATCATGGGCATTGATCTGTCCAGTCTGGCCATGGTCGTTGGCGCCCTCTCGGTCGGTATCGGTTTTGGCCTGCAAAATGTCGTCAACAATTTCGTCTCGGGGCTGATATTGCTCATCGAGCGTCCGATCAAGGCCGGGGATTGGGTGGTGGTCGGTGAGTTTCAGGGCCATGTGCGCAAAATCAGCATCCGCGCCACGGAAATCATCACGTTTGATCGCGCTTCGGTCTTCATACCGAATTCCAGCCTCATTCAGGGCACGGTCATGAATCGTACCTACGCCGACAAGACGGGTCGCGTCCTCCTGCCTTTGGGCATCGACTATGACGCGGATGCCGCGCTGGCGCGGAGCGTGATACTGGATATCGCACGGTCCAACCCGAATATCCGCGAAAACCCCGCGCCCGCGGTCATGATGACAGGATTCGGGGAGAGCGCCATCAACCTGGAATTGATCGCGTTCATCCATGATGTGGATAACGTCAAGTCGGTGACCAGCGAACTGTGCTTCGCCATCCACGCGGCTTTCCGCCAGCAGGGCATCGCCATACCTTTCCCTCAGCGCGACGTGAGGGTGTCATTCGGCGAGGCGCGGTTTGAAAATCTCCGGGCTGAGCAGAGCGATCCCCAGACACGGGTTGAAACGCCGCACCGCGCCATGCGTTCAGAACCGTAGCGGGCGGCCAAAATCCAGCAGGAAATCATCGATGGGGCGATCCTTGGGAATGCGGTAATCCTTCAGCCAGGTTTTCAGCCGGCTCCAATCCGACAACTCCTCGATATCCCGCTGCAAACCGGTTGTCTCCGATCCGAACTGGGCGATGTCGCGATTCAAGCCGTTGATGACATCCCGCGGGTTCAATCTCACATATTCAGAGAGAGGCGACTGACGATGCCGAAGTTGGCGGCTCATGAGGCTCTCTCATAATCGATGAAGCTGTAGTGCAAACCGCTGGTCTGGTCATCCATCACCTCCTGCCGGGCGCTCTCGCGCCACTCCGTCCAGACGACTTCCGGGAAAAAGGTATCCCCGTCGAATACGTGATGAATGAGGGTGAGATAGAGGCGATCGGCGCGCGGCAGGAGTTCCCGATACAGGGACGCGCCGCCGATGACCATCAGTTCATCGGCGCCGTCGGCCGCCGCCAGGGCGGCTTCCAGACTGTGGACGACCTCACAGCCCGCGGCCACGAAACCTGGATCCGAGGTAAGGACGATGTTCCGCCGGCCAGGCAAGGGCCGTCCGATTGACTGGTGCGTCCGCCGTCCCATGAGTATGAGTTTGCCCAAGGTGATCCGGCGAAAGCGTTGCAGGTCGGCGGATAGATGCCAGGGCATGCGGTTGTCTACCCCGATGACCCGGTTTTCCGCCATGGCGACGATCAGGGAAATTCGCATCGGTTTCAGTGATCGAGCGCGGTGAAATCGGGCTGACCCTCCTCACCGCTTTGCTGCTTGAGCGTCGGATAATCGACATATCCCTGAAAGCCGCCGCCGTAATAGGTCGCCTGATCCGGCGTGTTGAGTGGCGCATGAGTGCGGAAGCGTTCCGGCAGGTCCGGGTTGGCGATGAAGGCCATGCCACTGGCAGCGATGGCGGAAGGGGCGACAGGCAAGGCGTTGCCAGGCTGCAGCGCCGGATGCGAAATGCGGCCGACGTGCCAAAGCTGCATGAAGGTCAACCCGCCAGACTCATGCACCGCTGCCGCGACACCGCGCCAACCCTCTATCTGCTCCGGGGTGTAAATACCGGGCGTCCAGGCGTAGCCCTGCCCCTGCCGCGAGATTTGAGTGGCCTCGCTGATGATGAGGCCGGCGCTGGCACGCTGGCCATAATACAAGGCGTTGAGTCGACTGGGAATGTTGCTTGGCTGCTTGCTGCGTGACCGCGTGAGCGGCGCCAACACGATGCGGTTTTTCAGGATATAGGGCCCGAGCGGGTAATGCGTGTAGAGAGACAAGTTCATGGTTTACTCGGCCCGGGTGGATAGTGTTTGCGTACTGTTACCAGATCAGGTCATCCGGCACCTGATAGGCGGCATAGGGGTCATCGGCAGAGGGTTCCTCGGACCTCGCGGCTTCATTCAGGAGCACGACGGCCTCGGCCAAGCGCTGGCCGATTTTTTCGGCGGTTTCACGTGGAACAATTTCATACCGATCATCGAGTTTCACGATGGCCGTATGCCCCTTGACCAACAGGTCGCGGAGCTTCCGGTCCAGGTACAGTTTCTTGACGGCGCCGCCATCGGTGAAGTTGAAAGGGATATCCCCTTCCGCTTTGGCAATGCGCTGAGTCTCGATCAACTGCCGCACTTGCGCGCTTACGGCCTTGCGTTCGGCCTCTTCCTTGCGCTGCTGATTCAGCAAGCGGTCACGCTCGGCCTTTTCGGCCTGGGCTTGCTGGAGGCGAAGTTTGTCCTCGGGCACGACCGACTTGCCCTGATTCCGCTGCTCCTTGTGCTTCTCCTTCTGAGCTTTCTTGACCTGTTTTTCGTTGACCAAACCGGATTTGAGCAGTTGATCGCGTAGTCCCGCCATTGGATATTTCCCCTGATATGGAGCGCCCATTCTACCGGGCGCCGGGTAGCTATAAATTCCTGTCATTTTCCGCAAGCCAGCGGTTTGAGACAACCACTTATAACAGTATTCATCGGCTCACTGAAGCCTTGGCGTGATATATTCCAGGGCTTGTTGCAAGACCCATCCTTCCGGCCATAACGATCCAACCTGGCCCACCCATTCATTTTGCAAATCCAGCCACCAAACGGTAAACCACATGTTGCCCTATCCCAATATTGACCCTGTTGCCGTGAGCCTCGGACCGTTAAAGGTTCACTGGTACGGACTGATGTACATCATCGGCATTGGCGCCGCCTGGATACTGGCCCGGCGCCGCACCCAGGAGCCCGGATTTCCGTGGTCAGCCAAGGACATCGAGGATCTCATTTTTTATTGCGCGATAGGCCTCATGATTGGCGGCCGACTGGGCTACATCCTCTTTTACAACTTCTCCGCCTTCATCCATGACCCGGCCATGATTCTGCGCGTCTGGGAAGGTGGCATGTCCTTTCATGGCGGCATGCTGGGCGCTTTCTCCGGCATGTGGGTGTTTGCCCGCCAGGTCGGCGCCAGGTTTGGCGATGTGACGGATTTCATCGGCCCCCTGGTGCCGCTGGGATTATTCACCGGCCGCATCGGCAATTTCATCAACGGCGAATTGTGGGGTAAGCCCACCGATGTCCCCTGGGCCATGGTGTTTCCAACCGGCGGGCCGGAACCGCGTCATCCGTCCCAGCTCTACGAAGCCTTTCTGGAGGGCATCGCCCTGTTCATCATCCTCCGCTGGTTCCGCCTGAAGAATCCGCCCCGCACCGCCGTCAGCGGCATGTTCCTGCTGATGTACGGGGTCTTCCGCTTCCTGGTCGAATTCGTGCGCCTGCCCGACGCACACATCGGCTACCTCGCGTTCGGCTGGCTGACCATGGGCATGGTGCTGACGCTGCCCATGATCCTCATCGGCGGCTTCATCCTCGTCCGAGCCTACTGGCTCCAGCCCCAGGCAGCCTAGGAGTGTTGCCCATGGACCACCCGGAGCGGCAATACCTCGACCTCCTGCGGGAACTGCTCGAACATGGCGACCGCCGGCCGGATCGCACCGGCGTCGGCACCCGGGCGCTGTTTGGCCGGACGCTGCGGTTCGATCTGGCGGAGGGCTTTCCCGTCTTCACCACCAAGCGCATCTTCTGGAAGACAGCGTTCAAGGAAATGTTGTGGATGCTGGGCGGCGGGCGCAACATCCGCGAACTACTGGAACAGAAAGTCCGCATCTGGACCGACTGGCCCCTGAAGCACTACCGGGAGATCACCGGCGAGGCCGTGACCCAGGAAGACTTCGAGCGGCGCGTCCTGGAAGAACCCGGCTTCGCCGAGCGCTGGGGCGATCTGGGCCCGGTCTACGGCTGGCAGTGGCGGCGCTGGAAGGCTGCCGATGGCCGGGAGATCGACCAGATCGCCGAACTCATCGAGGGTCTGAAAACCGACCCCTATTCCCGCCGGCTGTTGTTCGAGGGCTGGAACGTGGGCGAGTTGCACGCCATGGCCCTGCCGCCCTGCCACAAGACCTATCAGTTCTTCGTCTCCGCCGAAACCGGGCGTTTGTCCGCCGCGCTGATGCAGCGTTCCGCCGATGTCTATCTGGGGCTGGGCTGGAACATCGCCAACCTGGCCCTGCTCACCCACCTCCTGGCCCGGCACTGCGGCCATGAGCCGGGCGAGATCGTCTGGTTCGGCTGTGACGTGCATCTGTACGGCAATCACGAGGAGCAGGCGCGCACCCAGATCGCGCGCGACCCGAGGCCCTGGCCCCGGCTGCTCATCCGCCGCCAGCCGCCCAGCCTGTTCGACTACGCCATCGAGGATTTCGAGCTGGAGGGCTACGACCCGCATCCCCACATCGCCGCCGACGTGGCGGTTTGAAACCCATGCCGGGTCGCCAGCCGCTGCGCGCCGGGGAGACGACCGTCCGATGATTGCCTGTGCCCCCATGCGGTAGGAGCGGCATTTTTGCCCCGACCGAACTTCCGAGCTACCTGCTTGGCAGTGAACAGTGGAGCGGGGGCGTCCCGCCCCCTCGGCCCTTTCTGAGCTGCCTACGCGGCAGTGAACGGAGGCGCGCTATCGGGATATTCAAAACAGTCATTTCTGAGCTGCCTACGCGGCAGTGAACACGTTCGAGTATCAACTGGTCGATGAGGACATTTTCTGAGCTGCCTACGCGGCAGTGAACGAAAACGCCGATGCCATGGGCGCGTTCGAGCATTTCTGAGCTGCCTACGCGGCAGTGAACGTGTGGGCGGTCGCTCCAATGGCTGGACCGCTTTTCTGAGCTGCCTACGCGGCAGTGAACGATGATATCCAGCTCAAGCTCTGTCTGAGCGTTTTCTGAGCTGCCTACGCGGCAGTGAACGGAGTCGCCGAGAGGGCTCGGCTCCCACCGATTTTCTGAGCTGCCTACGCGGCAGTGAACTCAACAGATACATACACGGTGTCATCGGTGATTTTCTGAGCTGCCTACGCGGCAGTGAACGAATAGACGGTAACATCACGTCATATGCCATTTTTCTGAGCTGCCTACGCGGCAGTGAACGAATAGACGGTAACATCACGTCATATGCCATTTTTCTGAGCTGCCTACGCGGCAGTGAACATGGAGGAGTTCGGCGGCGCCACGGGTGTCTATTTCTGAGCTGCCTACGCGGCAGTGAACTCGTTCCCAGAGTACCCGCCTATCCACGTTGCTTTCTGAGCTGCCTACGCGGCAGTGAACTTTTAACCTTTAGTGATTAACCTTCAATCTCTTTTCTGAGCTGCCTACGCGGCAGTGAACGATCTCCGTCGCGCCCTGGGCGGCCTCGAAGTTTTCTGAGCTGCCTACGCGGCAGTGAACTCTGCTCGCGCGTGACGCATCGCCTGGATAGCTTTCTGAGCTGCCTACGCGGCAGTGAACGCGCCGGCAGCGCCGCCGGTGAGCCCGGGCAATTTCTGAGCTGCCTACGCGGCAGTGAACTGAATCCGATATTTCCTTACTGACGCGCGTCGTTTCTGAGCTGCCTACGCGGCAGTGAACGTGAGGTAGCGCTGGCGGAGGGCAGCAACGTATTTCTGAGCTGCCTACGCGGCAGTGAACATGTATAACGACTCTGCTGGAGTGTTGCAGTCTTTCTGAGCTGCCTACGCGGCAGTGAACACGGTTCCCGAACTGATAACGGTTCCCGAACTTTTCTGAGCTGCCTACGCGGCAGTGAACCCGTGAACAACCGTGCGGCCCGCACCATGTCCTTTCTGAGCTGCCTACGCGGCAGTGAACCATCGGGTTCCAGCGCGCCCGTCGCCAGTCTCTTTTCTGAGCTGCCTACGCGGCAGTGAACATACTCATCCCAGTTCGCCACGCCCCCGGCCATTTCTGAGCTGCCTACGCGGCAGTGAACGGTCTCGGCCAGGATATCGGCGCGTCCGGGTATTTCTGAGCTGCCTACGCGGCAGTGAACTAGAGCGGTCATCAGTCAACCGCTTGATTTTACCGGCATACCGTCCATTTGGCTCGGTTTGACCCTCCTGTTGCCGGTCTGGCTCAACTCATTGATTCGTTGAGCCTTCCTGACCGGCGGAGAAAAAAGGGTCAAAACCAGGGCACGGTGGCGGTAGTGCTCAACCCGTAGAGGCTGAATGACCCGACGACGGGGGTGTCCTGAACCGGCCGCTGCTGGATGAAAAGCCGGAACGGCTGACCCGTGGTCTGGCTGGTCAGGCTGACGAATGGCAGCGTCAGTGTGCGCGCGGCCTCGTCCGGGATGCGCGCCGCCGCCTCGTCGGCCGTGACGCCATGCCGCGCCATCAGCCGACGGCGCAAGCGCTCGGGACTGCTCTTGGCCTGGACGCGGCGGACGACGCGATACCGGGCGCCGGCCGGCGCCCGATCGAGGCCGCCAAGGGCGACATGGTCACGCAGCCGCTCATGCCAGCCGAGTTCCAGCAGCCGCCGCAAGGAGGCCTCCCCGCCGTGCAGACGCAGTCGCTGACCCAGCCAGGGCCGGTCATCGCGCGCATCGGGGAAGCTGACGCCGATGTCCTGTCCGCGATGTTCGACGAGACCTCGGTGCAGCCGGGCAAACAGCGCGTTCATGAGCAGGGGGGGTGAAAATTCCGGGTCGGGCAGGAGCCGCAGATCGACATAATGGTCCATGCGCGTACCCATCAGTCCTTGTCGCTTTCGCCGAACACGCCGCCCCGGATCAGGGTGGCCATCACGAAATGGCGGTTGCCCGCCTCGGCGGGCGGTTGGTCCTTGAGCACCCAGGCATCGAGCAGGGAATAGAAATCGGCCTTGGGCTTGGGCTCCCGAAAGGCTTTGCCATGGGTGGTGACGGAGCCATAGGGCTCGACCGCGATGGGGCCAATGTACGCGTTGTCATCCTCGCCCCGGGGATACCAGGTGTCGATGGTGCGCAGGGCGTTGCCGACCTTCTGGCTGTGCAGGGCCGCCACGCCGCCGACGCTGTAGAGGGTCTTGCTCTTCTGGCCACGCTTGTCGCCCTTGTCCAGAATCAATTCCTGGGAAGGGTACACCTCCTGGCCATCGCCGAGGCGGGCATAGGCGATGACTTCCAGCAGGACATGGCCCGCACCGGCCAGGCCCTGCTCGATGATCTGGCTTAGCGCTGCCAGATCAGCCCGGGCGGGCTCCGGCGCCTCGAAGTGCCGCAGGCTGAATGCCAGCGCGTCGAAGGTCCAGACGTCCTGGGGCTGGCCCTCCCGGAGCTGGCGGACTTCGACGCTGACCTGTTCCGCGCCGATCCGGTTGCGCCAGAGGTAGCGGCCGTTGGCCAGGTTGATGGCATAGCGTTGCGCAAGTTCGCCAAACCCATGCTCATCGATATACGCTTGGACCATGGCCTGTAACTTCGCCCGATAAACGGGTTTATCGCAGGCCGAGGGCGTGCCAGCGCCGCCCAGCACGCGCAGTGTGAAGCGGACACGCAGGGTATCGGCGTCATTGGGCAGGGTGGCGACATCGACGGTTTGTGGATTGGGTGACTCGATTTCACCCGACAATTTGGCGGCGCCCGCACCTTGTCCTGCTTGCCGGTGCGAAATTGTTCCTCGTACACACTTCTCGTGCACGCCCACAGTGGGCCAGTTTTCACCATGGGCACGATCGTCCCAGAGGCCGGCGCTGAACAGGGCGTCGGAAGGGTCCAGCTTGCGTTCAAAGGCGAGGACGGAAGCGGTGGTAATGGGCATGGTCAGTCTCCTTGGGTCGTGTGAGGTTGATTGAGGGAGTGGGCGTAACGGTTGTCGCAGCGGTATAGGCCGGCTTCCGCGTCGGTCTCGGCGCGCCAGAGCAGCGCGTCCAGTCCTCGCAGGCGCAGCGGGCTGACCCATTCGCCCAGTGAATACAGGCTCTCGACGAAGCGGAAGGGCTCCTCCGAATCGCGCGCGGCCGCCACGGCGCCGGGCGGATGCAGTTCGGAAAGGCCGGCGTACCCGATGGGCAACGGCGCCCGCCAGCCAGACCGGCGCTCGATCGACCATTGGTCATCTTTGTCAGGGTTCGGCGGGAGGTGGTTGAGGCCGACCTGATCGAGCAGGGCATCGAGCAGCGTGGCTTGGGGTTCACGGGCTTTGAGCGCCTCCCAGCCTTCGGCCAGCAGGTCGGGGCGGTGGACCAGCGCGAACCCCGGCAGCCATTGCCGCCGCAGGCGGCGGAAGCAGCGGGTCTGGTCGTCGTCGATATCGGGCCAGGTCAGCCAGTGCGGCCGCTGATGCGGCGGCCGCCGTCCTGGCGGGGGCGGTAACAGGCTGCCGCCCGCCAGGCGCATGGCCTGCGCGGCGTCCCAGGCGGCGGCCGCGTAATCCTCGCCGTCCTGGTCATCGAGGAAACCCCGATCAATGGCGAGGATCAGCGTCAGATCCAGATGGATGCGACCTTCCTCGATGATCGCGGCCGGCGTGCCCTCGGCGATGAATTTGGCGGCGTCTTTCCTGAGATAGACCGGGTTGCGGCTTTGCGTGAACACCACGTGCGCGCGCCGGTTGGGTTTGCTGGTGAGAGCCTGGTAGCCATGGCAGACGATGCCGACGCCGGTCACCGCCGCGTCGTGGCGGGACCGCAGGCGCCGTTCCAGGGCATGGGCGAAGCCCAGGAACGCGGTCGGTGCTGGGAAGCCCCAGGTCAGGGGGCTGGAGATGGCGTTGGCGTTCTGCACCCGCAGGCGCGGCAGTATCAGCAGCCCCGCCGGGGTATGGGGCGTGTCAGTCATCGCTCAGGTCCTCCCGCAAGAGATCGAGTTCCCGCTCCAGGGTGTTATGCCATTCCAGGGCTTCCGGGCCGCCCGGATGGATTGTGTCGCTGGTCAGCGCCTGATTCAGCCAGTTGGCGAACCGCCGGGCTACCTGGTGTTTCCAATCGTGTTGCCGGTAGTCGGCGGCGAAGGCTGCATCATTCAACGTCCGCGCCGGGTCCAGCCAGCATTGCTCGGCCAGGTTCAGGCGGCATTCGGGCCGGGCGCTCCAGCCCGGTTCCAGTTCGCGCAACTCGGCCGCGAACAGCAGCACCTGCTCGCATAGTTCCGTGAGCAGCCGCTGGCGCCAGTTACGCAGGTCCCAATTGTTGGGGCGGCCCTGGGCCGATTTGAGGAATTTCCGGAAACCGTCGAGCAGGCCGCGCACCTCCCGGCGCCCGCCGAACTGGCGTCCTTGCAGGAAGACGGTTTCCACGCCTAGGGGCGCGCGCAAGGCGGCGGATTTCCAGAGCGGCGGCAGGGACGCCAGCAGATAATTCTCACCATTCCGTTTTTTGTTGAGTGGACTGACGTTCTGGGCATTGGAGCCGCCGAATTTCTGCATGGCCAATTTTGGATAGCTGCGGTAGCCGTGCGGATCGGGCTCGTCCTTGCGCCTCGCTTTGCGCGCGGCCTTGTCGAGGTCGGACTTGATGCGCTGGTAGACGGCATGTGCCAACGATGAGGAAAGCAATGGAGCAAGCAGGTGATAACCGCCCTCTGGCAAGGGCCAGTACATCTGCTTGGCGAGTTTGTGCGAGGTTGGCCGACCTCTTGGCAGTGTGACTCCGGCAAAGGCCCTCATCCACCGTTCCGCAGTAGCCTCGTCTTCATTGAGCGCCGCTTTCAGTGCGGCATCATTCGAAACTGAACGGTCAAGCAGGGTGCGGCCCTCGACTTCCAGGGAAAGTAGGGCATGGACCGGAAGATATTTGGCATCCGTGATGGCAAGATCACGCATCAATTCGGCGCGGATGCTGTGAGTGCCAATCATGTCGATGGGCGCGAACGGATTACCCTCGCTCAACACGCTGCTGGCCCCCTTGATCTGTGGATGGCTGAACTTGATGGGATGGGTCACCTGTTGCAGGTGTTGGGCATCGTTTGCGGCTTTTTCCAGCCAGGCCGCACGCTCATCCTCCTGGAGTTCACTCCGGGGCGGCGTTTCCTCCACAGAGAGATCTTTGGTCAGTTTGGATTGCAGCCGGTCTTGCAGGAATTGGGTGATGACGCCGCGCAGGCGGTCGACTTCATCGGAGGGGTTTGGATCTGTCACGCTTTATCTCACTTCTTGATTTGTAACGAGCAATAAAGATAACTCAGATTTCCGGCCTATGCTCTCCTGCCTACTGAGCCGGTATCAACCGCGCCAGTAGCTGAAGCCCAGCGACGGGTGATAACGCCAGCCCTGTGCTTCCCCGGCCGGCAGCTCGACGAAACCATAACGGCGGGCGCATTCGGCCAGTTCCAGGTTGAAGGCGTCCGCCAGTACGCCCAGGGCTTCCAGATAATCGGGCACGGCCCAGGGTGTCACGCTGGCGTGACAAAACAGGTCGCTGTCCGCCAGAGAATGCACCAACGTCGGTTGCGGCGCCATTGGCAGCCGCCGGTCATCGGGCAACTCAAAAAATTCGACCTTCGCGCCCTCGTCGTCCGGCATCAACGCAAAGGTCCGCCGGCCCTCCGGGTCGTCACGGAAGCGCGTTTCCCGTTGCAGGAAGCCGCTGAGATGCGCGGCGGTTTCCCACCACTGCTTGACGGGTCGTTCGGCCTGGGTCTGACCCGCGTGCGCCCCCAGCATCAGATCGGCCAGGCGGGCATGTTCCAGGTCCGCCAGATTGCCAGCCGGGTCCAGCTTTTCGCGGGGACGCAGGCGTGGCCGGGCGTCGATCACCCGCCATTGGTCCGGGGTCAGCAGTTCCGCGAGGTCATGGCTGCGTAACCGGAAGGCGGTGGTCTCGAATCCGGGCTCCGTGAAGGCTGGCTGGCTGCCGCCGTGGCGGACATGACGGACGTTATGACCGAGCAGGACGATATTCGGCCGGTCCTCCGGGCAGGCCGTGGTGCGATGACGCCGCACCCGCCCGGCCAACTGGATGATGGAGCGCATCGAGGAGGGTTCGACGATGGCCCAATCGTAGTCGTGATCCCGCCCGACCTCGGTCACGGCGGTGCCCAGTACGATGAACAGATGATCGTTCGCATCGCCCCGATCCAGCGCGGCGCGCACGCCCGGCCGGTCCAGGCGGGCGGCATCCCGCTCCGGGTCATCATGACGCCTGAGCAGGGCATCCAGTTCGCGCTCGATGGCGGAGCGCACCAGCAGTGGATGCCGGGCATGATAGACGCACAGGTGAATATGAACACCGTCGGGTGCGCCCAGGGCATACAGGGCGCTTGCCACGTCGAACAGGGGGTCGATGTTGGCCATGCGGATCAGGCCGAAGCTGACCCGGCGGCCGGTGCGCGGATCGCTGCCATGATGCCGCCCGTGCAGATTCAGGGCCTGTTCCCGCATCACCCCGGCGAACCGTTTGGCGATGTCGGCCTGCTGGCGGGCCGGGTCGTTGAAGGCCGATACCGCTTTGTCGACCGGCACGATCTCGGCGCGGCGGCGCGGGGTTGTGTCTTGCGCCAACCGGCGGAGGCGTCGCTCCACGAAGGCCTCGTGCGCGGCCAGAAAGGCGGTTCCGCCATCTTCCGCGTGAAATTGCCCGTGGTCCGCGCCGAACTCGTCGAACCAGGCGCAGCAGGGGGCCAGCGACCGGACCGCCTCGCCGCGATGGCGCTGGAACTCGGCGCGCCCGGCTCGGTAAGCCAGATACAGGCCCTGGACCAGTGACGGCGGCAGGGTCGCCGAGGACAGCAACACGCGGCTGCCCAGCAGTCCGGCCCAATGCACCAGGCGGGTCAGGGCGTACAGGTCGGCGATGTCGAAATCATCGGGTTCGTCCAGCACCAGATCAGAGGTCATCAGTCGCAGCATGGGCAGGATCTGATGGCCGCCCCGCGTGCTTTCGGTGGCGGGCGTCAGATGGTCGATGGTGCAGACCAGGACCGGCGCATCCAGCAGCGCCGCCGCGTCGCGGCCCCGACCGCCTCCGGCGTGCTCGGGGTACAGCCAGCGCTTGAGTGGGCCATCCTCCAGGCTCCCCTCGAAGCGGACATGATTGAACTCGGGCAGCAGATCGGCGGCGGATTCGCTGCCCTGATCGTCCGGGTTGGGCGGGTCGCCAGCCTGTCGCCTGTGCTCATGCAGGCGACGAACCGCCGCGCCGCCGACCAACACGGCCAGGTCTTCCGGACCCAGGTGCAGGCGTTCGCGGTAGGCGTCGCCGGTTTGCAACGTCAGGGTGCGCAGGCCCAATGCGATGGTGAAGCGCGCCCCCTGTCGAGGATCGGCCAGCCCATAGAGGATGCGGCCATTGGCCAGAGTCTTGCCGCAGCCGGTCGAGGCCAGGTTGACGCCGAATAAGCCTTGGCGGGCGGATCGCTCACGCAGGCCCTCGGCCAGGTCGAAGGCGGCGTTCTGCCAGCGAAAAGCCCCCTGGCTGCGTTGCCGGAACCCCTGGTGCCGAGCGATACGGGGCAGGCTGGCGTCCAGGCGCGGCAGGGTGCGGGCGATACGTCCGGCATTCACCGCCACGCCGATCAAATGCTCATCCAGGCGTTGCTTGGGAAGCCGCTGACCGGTGGCTTGATCACGCTCCGTATTGGCATACAGTGGAACGGCCTTGCCCTTCGGCTTATCCCCATAACGGGCATGGCTGGGCTGCGAGGAGTAATAGTGATCGGCGAGCATCAAGGTCAGCCGGGCCAGGTGCAGGCGGTAAGGACTGCCGGCAAGATCCGCCGCGTCGGCGCCTAGGCGTTCCACCCGCGGCAGCAAGGTTTCCGCCACGCGCCGGGCATGTTCCCGCCAGTGCCGGCTGGCCAGAGACCAGCCTTTCGGAAATTCCCAGCAGGCTTGCTGGCTTTTTGCGTCAGCCTCCCGGCTGCCGCACCAGTCGTGCTTGATGCAGGCGGTGATTTGGGCCAGACGATCGGCCGTGCCCGTCCAATCAGAAGCCGGCGTGGGCAGCCGATGATGGCTGACGATCAGCCAGCCGACGGCATGGGCGATCGGGTGTGAGAGGGTCTTGAATGGGCTGTAGCCTTTGTCGAGCCCATCCCGGATCAGGCGCTGTAGCGCGATAGCCGCGAGGTCCCCATTTTTCAGGCCCGCCAGCCGTTCCAGCCAATCCCGGTCATCGGGACAGTCCGCGCCGACGAAGGCTTCGAACAGGCGTAGCGACACCCATTCATGCCGATAGGCATCCGCTATCGGTTGGGCGGACAGCAACTTCTTCTGGAAGGCCCGGCTGGCTTTGCCGACGTCGTGGAACAGCGCGGCCAGAGTGGCCAGGAGGCGGATATCTTCCAGGGCGTGCCAGTCGTTTTCGTCGCCGCCGCGCAGCACGTCGCGCCGGGTCATGTTGGTGGGCGTCGCACCCATGATGTTGAACTGGCGCGCGTCGCCGACGATCCAGAGCAGTTCGCTATGATCCTTGCCGCGTATCCAGTGGCAGGCGATGGCCGTATTCTTGCGGGCCGTCCGCCGCAGCATCCGGTACAGGGTGTCCAGACCTTGCCGGGTGATCGCGGTTTGCCAGGTCCGCTCCCCCCGCCGTTCGGCGAATTGATCGAGGATGCGTCGGGTTTCCGTGAGCGCATTTTTATGGCATTGGGATATCAGCAGTATGTTCATGCGGCCTGCTCTCCGGTTTCGAGGGCAACCGCTTTCAGGGTGTCGATCATGAAGTCCAGCGCTTCCTCGCGGACAAACCGGTCAATGATGGCTTGGCGGAAGGCCTGCTCTTCATCGCCCCGCGCCGCCGAAATGAAGGCTTGCGGCAATACCAGGGCGTCCTTGACCAGATCGGCGACATCGAAGACCAGGCCGCCACGTCGGGTCTTGCCATGGAGCACCGAGAGGGCATGGGGGAGGCCGAGCACCCAGGTGGCCGACGCGGCCAGTCCATAAGCCAGATAGTTGCCATGGTCGAGGAAGCGGTTGGCGGGGTCGCTGCCCTGGCCCTGTTTGGCGCGGGTAAATTCGCCATAGTCCACTGCCCGGGCGGCGAAGCGGTAGAGCTTTTTGGACAGTCGCGCCTCTTCGGTCAGCAAGGCGGCATTATCGGGGGCGGTTTCCATGCTTTCGCGCCCGGCCATGAGTACATCGCTCAGGGTATCGGACGGGACCTGAAAGCCGTTTTCGAGCAGATATCGACTGGACTTCCAGCAGGCCGCGATACGGTCGAGCCGGGCGCGCTGGAAGGCTTTGGCGGCTGCCAGACGCTGAGCCTCGTCGAACCAGAAGCGGACCCAGGCCTGTAAATATTCGGTGGGCCGGTATTCGCTTTGCGGGCTGAGCCAACTGAAATCGACATCCACTTCGTTGGCGCTGTATAACGGCGTTCCGCCACCGCCACAGAATCCGACCATGACGCCGGCCTTGGCCAGTTCCCGCATCGCCGCCTGGGTGATGGAGGTGCCGGCGCCCAGCAGGACGGTCGTGGTGTTGGCGATGGGAATGTTCCAGTACAGCGAGCGATTGCCCTCGTCCGTCACGTATTCGACCCGACCACCGTTGACCAGTACCCGGCAATGTTCAAGGTAATACAGGTTCGCCCGCTTGGAATGCAGGATGGTTTTGAGGTCGGATGGCGAAAGGTCATACATCGGATGCCTCCTCTGGCTTGGCCAGTTTTGATTGACCAACCAGCTTACCACTCAATGCCGCCCGGTCATCCGTGCGGTTTATGTCATGCGTCGCGTCGTCGTCACAGCGTCGGCGGGCTGACCTGGCCGGATTGGCAATTCGAGGGCCGAATTGACACGTTCCCCGCCCATCACTGCAAAATGAGTGTCCTGACCAAGGCACGATTGCATGGCATTTCCCGCTTTCGTGAGACGGTTCCCTCACTCATACTAGACACTTGTGCAGGCAATCCCAGGAAACCGCGATGCGCTATTTGATTCCCGTTCTGCTGCTATTGGCCGTTCATCCCGCGATGGCGGTCAAACGTCCCGTCCCCGCCGCTACACCCGCGCCCGCAATGATCGAAGCCTTCAGCCCGCAAGGCCGGGTCAAGGGCATCCGGCAGGTCAGCGTCAGGTTTTCGGCGCCCATGGTGGCGCTGGGCGATCCCCGGTTGCCGGCGCCCTTCGAGATTCAATGTCCGGCGAGCGGTACGGGACGCTGGGCGGACCCGCGGACCTGGGTGATGGATTTCGACCGGGATCTGGTCGCGGGTCTGACCTGCCGCTTTGGCTTGCGGGCCGAGGCAAGGACGCTGGATGGACGCTCGCTGACGGGCCAGCGCGATTTCGAATTCAACACCGGAGGGCCGGCGCTGACTGGAACCCTGCCCGAGGAAGGCAGCAGCGCCATCGATGAGCGGCAGGTTTTCCTGCTGGCTACGGACGCGCCCATTGAAATGGCGACGCTGCGCGAGCATGCCTACTGCGAGGTCACGGGGCTCAAGGAGCGGATCGAGGTGGATGTGCTGAATGGGGAATCCAGGGACAAGGTGCTGGAGCAGGCTCGCAAGCTGGAGTATGACTACGCCACGCTCCTGGCCGGCGGCGATGGCGAGGCCGGGATGAAATTGCAAGGCGAGGCCCGGCAACAGGCCGAGGCCCGGCTGCTGGCGCTGCAATGTCGCCGCACGCTGCCGCCCGATACGGAGGTGCGTCTGATCTGGGGCAAGGCTATCCGTACAGACAGCGGGCTGGAATCCACCGAGGATCGCGTGCTCAACTTCAAGACCCGCTCCGCCTTCACCGCCAGATTGCGTTGCCAGCGGGTGAATCCCCAGGCGGCCTGTCTGCCCATGCTGCCGCTGGAGTTGATCTTCTCGGCCCATGTGGCCAGCGAGCAATTGCAGGCCATCCGGCTCAAGGATGAGACGGGCAAGGTTTATCCCGCCGAACCTACGGATCCCGCCACACAGCCACTAGAGGACCGGATGAAGTTCCGGGGTCCCTTCCCCGAAAAGGCGCAACTGACCCTCGAACTTCCGGCTGATCTGAAGGACGACGCGGGCCGGCCTCTGGAGAATGCCTCGCGCTTTCCCATGCCGGTCAGGATCGACGAGTATCCGCCACTGGCCAAGTTTACGGGTGAGTTCGGCATCCTTGAGCGCAAGACCGGCGGCATTCTGCCGGTCACGCTGCGTAACCTCGAACCCCAGGTGGCGGGTCGGCAGCTCATCGTGGAGGCCAGGGACGGAGTGCCTGGCCAGGTCAGGCGCGTGACGGAGAACGACGCGGAGATCGTCCGCTGGATACGGCGCGTCAAGGAGGCGGCCGAATCCCGCGGCGAGTGGGTGAATGCCCCGTCGGGCAAGGCGGACGAAACCGTCTGGCGGGAGGACACCGGTTCGAAGTCGGTATTCGGGCCAGGCGAATCGGGCAAACCCTTTACCCTGCCCAAGCCGCTCGGCGAGAAGGAATTCGAGGTGATCGGCATACCCTTGACCGATCCGGGTTTCTACGTCGTGGAACTCAGCAGTCCGAAGCTGGGAGCCTCCTTGCTCGGCGACCACCGCACCCGCTATGTGGCCACCAGCGCCTTGGTCACCAATCTCGGCGTGCATTTCAAATGGGGCCGCGAGGGCTCCATGGTCTGGGTGACGACGCTGGACCAGGCCAAGCCGGTGGTTGGCGCCCGCCTGCAAATCAGCGACTACTGTAGCGGCAAGCTGCTCTGGCAGGGTGAGTCCGGGCAGGATGGCCTGGCGCGGATTCCCGCCGACCCACTGGGCAAGCCGCATGGCGGTTCCGAGTGCTACGAGGGCAGCCCATCGCCGCTGTTTGTCAGCGCCCGCACTGGCGATGAGCTGGGCTTTACCGCGTCCGCCTGGAACCGCGGCATCCAGCCCGGTGATTTCAATCTCAACACCGCCGACTATCTGGGGCCGGAAATCGTCCATACCGTGCTGGACCGGCCGCTATTCCGGGCCGGTGAAACCGTCGCCATGAAACATTTCCTGCGCCGTCATACCCTGGAGGGTTTCGACCTGCCAACCGATTTCAAGCCGAATCAGATGGAGATTACCCACGGCGGCAGTGATCAGGTGTTCCGTTTTCCTCTCGCGATGGATGCCAAGGGAATCGGCGAATCAAGCTGGAGCATTCCCCGCGAAGCCCGGTTGGGCGCTTATCAGATCAGTCTGGCGGATACCGTCAAGGACCAGCGCTTCGACTCCGGGAGGTTTCACGTGGAACAATTCCGGTTGCCGACCATGAAGGCGGTCATTCAGCCGCCCGAGCAGGATCTCGTCAACCCGGGCGAGGTGTCGTTGAGTCTCTATCTCTCCTACCTCAGTGGCGGTCCCGCCGGTCAGGCGCCGGTCAGGTTGCGCACCCTGGTCGAACCCCGCGCCATCCAGTTCAACGGTTACGAGGATTACATCTTTGGTGGAGAAACCTTCCAGGAGGGGATCAGCCAGGGCAGCGAGCCGTCCGGACTGGAAGAGACCAGCGACAGCCGCAAGCCGGCGGAAGTCAGGCCCCTGACCCTGGATGCTCAGGGTGCTGGACGCATCACGGTGAACAACCTGCCTGCCGATGGCAAACCCGCCGAGTTGATCACGGAAATGGAATATCAGGACGCCAATGGCGAACTGGAAGCGGTCACGCGCCGGATTCCGCTGTGGCCGGCGGAGGTGAATCTGGGTATCCGCGCCGATGGCTGGGTCACCCGCCGGGATCAGGTCCGCTTTCGGGTCGTGGCGCTGGATCTCAAGGGGCGACCGGTGTCGGGGCAGGAGGTGCGGGTGAAGTTATACGCGCGCAAGACCTATTCCTGGCGCAAGCGTCTGATCGGGGGCTTCTACGCCTATGACAACCGCGCGGAGGTCACGCGTCTGGATGCGGCCTGCGAGGGTAAGACGGATGTGACCGGCCTCTTGTCCTGCGACGTCAGGCCCGGCCGCGACGGGGAAATCCTGTTGCAGGCCAGCACCCGGGACCGGCGCGGCAACGAGGTGGTCAGCGTGACCAGCGCCTGGGCGGCCGGGGAAGATGATACCTGGTTCGCGGGCGGAGATACCGATCGCATGGATCTCATCCCCGAGCGGCAGGAATATCAGCCTGGAGAGACCGCGCGCTTCCAGGTGCGGATGCCATTCCGGGAGGCCACGGCCTGGGTCACCGTCGAGCGCGAGGGCGTCGCGGAAAGTTTCGTCACCCCTCTCGGCGGCAAGAATCCGATGATCGAGGTGTCGATACGGGGCCAGCATGCGCCGAATGTCTTCGTATCCGCGCTGGTGGTGCGCGGCCGGGTTGAGCCTGGTTCCTCGTGGTGGACCCGGCTCGCCGAGAACTTGCATCTGCCCGTAAAGGCGGAGGCCATTCCGCCGCCGACGGCCTTGGCGGACCTCGGCAAGCCGGCCTATCGCCTGGGGAATGCGGAAATCCGGGTCGGCTGGCAGGCGCATCGGCTGGACGTGCGTGTCGAACCGGCGGCGGCCGTATACCGCCCGCGTGACAATGCCAAGGTCCGCGTCAAGGTCCGTACACCGGATGGAACCCCCATCCCGGCGGATACCGAGGTGGCGATCGCGGCCGTGGACGAGGCGCTGCTGTCGCTGAAATCCAATCCGTCCTGGAATCTGCTGGAGGCCATGATGGCGGTCCGGCCGATCGAGGTGCAGACCTCGACGGCGCAGATGCAGGTGGTGGGCAAGCGTCATTTTGGGCGCAAGGCCGCCCCGCACGGGGGCGGGGGCGGCCGGCAGGCGGCTCGGGAGTTGTTCGATACGCGGTTACTGTGGGCGGGACGCCTGCCGCTGAATGGCCGTGACGAGTTGGAGCTCGATATACCGCTGAACGATTCGCTGAGCGCCTTCCGCGTGGTGGCCGTGGCCAATGCCGGCCTGGATCGCTTTGGCACGGGTAGTGGCGGCTTTCGCACCAGCCAGCCTCTCATGCTGAATTCGGGGCTGCCGCCGGTGGTGCGTGAAGGCGATCGGCTGAGCGCCCAGTTCACCGTGCGGAATGCTTCGGATCAGGCCATCAGCCCGAAGGTGTTGGCCAGCCTGTCATCCGATACACCGGGCGCGGAAACCATCGATCTGCCACCCTTGAGCCTGGAGATACCGCCCAGCGGGGCGCGGGAGGCGATTTTTCAGGTCGAGGTTCCGCCGGGCGCCCAGCGCCTGCGCTGGGAGATCCAGGCGGTCGACGACACCCGTCAGGTTCGGGATCGGCTCAAGGTCGAACAATCCGTGCTGCCGGCAGTGCCGGCGCGCACCGTTCAAGCCACTCTCGATCAGGTCGACGGCGTCATGAATCTGGAGCTACAGAGTCCTTCTGGCGCTTTGCCCGGGCGCGGCCAGGTCGAGGTTGAACTTAAATCCCGACTGGGCGATGCCCTGGGCGGGGTGCGCGACTACATGCGAAGCTATCCGTATGGCTGTCTGGAGCAGCGGGTCTCGGTAGCCATTGCCTTGCAGGATAAGTCCCGCTGGGCGGAATTGATCAACCAGCTTCCGGTGTATCTGGATCGGGACGGTTTGCTCAAGTATTTCCCCAGCGACGCGCTCACGGGCAGCGACGTCCTGACCAGCTATGTCTTGGCGATTGCGCGGGAGGCCGGCTGGGAACTCCCCGATGCCACGCGCCAGAAAATCCTGGAGGGGCTGAAGGGCTTCGTCGCTGGCCGCATCCTGCGGGAATCCGCCATTCGCTCGCCTGATCTGACCCTCCGCAAGCTGGCCGCCATCGAGGCGCTGGCCCGGCATGACGCGGCGACTCCGGAGATGCTGGGTTCCCTGACGCTGGATCCCAACGCCTGGCCGACCTCCGCCCTGTTGGACTGGTTGGGCATTCTGCGGCGGGTCGAGGGCATTCCCGAGCGCGAGGCGCGGCAGCGGGAGGCGGGGCACATCCTGCAATCGCGGCTGACCTGGCACGGCTCCCTGCTCGCCTTCTCCAGCGAGGCGCGGGATGCTCTGGGCTGGCTGATGCTTTCCGGCGACGTCAATGCCGCGCGGCTCATTCTGACGGCGCTCCACGATCCGACCCTGCAGGCCGAGGCCCCCCGGCTGGCGCGGGGCGCCCTGGGTCGACTCAAGGGGGGGCATTGGAACATGACCACAGCCAACGCCTGGGGAACCGTGGCGATGCGGAAATTCAGCGAGCGCTTCGAAGCGGCGCCGGTGACCGGACGCACGGTGGTGGCGCTGGACCAGGCAACGCAAGAGCAGGTTTGGCCGGCGGACGATCATGCCTCGGGCACGCTGGTCTTGCCTCTGCCGGAAACCCGGCAAAGCCTGTCCATTCAGCATGCCGGCGGCGGGAAACCCTGGGCGCTGGTCCAACTCAAGGCGGCGCTGCCGCTGATTCAGCCGCTGACGGCGGGATTCCAACTGCGGCGACGTGTGGAACCGGTCGAGCAAGCGACGCCCGGGCGCTGGACACGCGGGGATACCTTGAGGGTCACGCTGGATATGGAGGCGCAGTCGGATCTGCCCTGGGTCGTGGTCGATGATCCGGTACCCGCCGGCGCGACCGTGTTGGGCAAGGGGCTGGGGCAGGAATCGAACCTGCTGACGCGGGGCGAGACGCAGTCGGGTCAGGCCTGGCTGGCCTGGGAGGAACGCCGTCAGGAGGCCTTTCGGGCCTATTATGCCTTTGTGCCCAAGGGGCATTGGTCGGTCAGTTATACGGTAAGGCTCAATAATCCGGGCGCCTTCAATCTGCCAGCGACCCATATCGAGGCGCTGTATTCACCCGAAGCTTTCGCGGATTACCCGAACGCGCCCATCGAGGTGACGGCGCCGTGAGCCCCGCCTCGATCCGGGTCGGTGCGTGGCTTCGCCAAGCCGGGTGGTGGGGGTTGTTGGTGTTGCTCGTGGCGGGGTTGTCAGGCCTCGCCTTTTGGTTGGAGAGCCGGCTGATCCGTCCCCCTGCCTTTGCCGAGGTGCGTGCGAGCTGGATCCCCTCGGAGGCGATGCTGGTCGATCGTAACGGGGTGGTGCTCCAGCGCGTGCGACAGGATCGGGCCATACGGCGTCTGGACTGGACCCCGCTGGCTGGAATATCGCCCGCCCTGATCAAGGCCATCGTGCTCGCCGAGGATCGGCGCTTTCATGAGCATGGCGGTGTGGATGGTCTGGCCATGCTGGGGGCGCTGGCGGAGTGGCCCCGCACAGGCCATTTACGCGGAGCCAGCACCCTGACCATGCAACTGGCCGGCCTCCTCGATACCCGGCTGAGCAATCCGCGATCCGGCCGCCGGCTGATCCAGAAACTGCGCCAGATGGCTACCGCGCGGGCGCTGGAAAGAACCTGGGACAAGGAGCGGATTCTGGAAGCCTATCTCAACCGCTCCAGCTTTCGGGGTGAATTGCAAGGTATCGCGGCCAATGCAAGAGGTCTGTTCGGCAAGGACCCTTCGGGTCTGACCGAGCCCGAGGCCATTCTGCTGGCGGCATTGCTGCCGGCGCCGAATGCCGCTGTGGCGCGGCTGAAGGCGCGGGCGTGCGCTATCGCCCGCGCAGGCCGTTTCCGCACGGAATGCCCTGCCCTGGAACGCCTGGCCGGGGAAGTGCTGGCGGCCAAACGTTTGATCCCTGCCGAGGAGCCGCAAGCGGCCCCGCAACTCGCGCGGCGTCTGTTGCGCCAACCGGGAGAACGCGTCGTCAGTACCCTGGACGCACGCTGGCAAGGATTGGCCCGCGCGGCTCTGGAGGAACAATTGGCCGGGCTGGCGGGACGCAATGTGCGGGATGGGGCCGCCGTCATCGTCGACAACCCGACTGGCGAAGTGCTTGCCTATGTCGGCTCGGCGGGCGTCGGGTCTTCGGCGCCGGAGGTGGACGGCGCCGCCGCGCGCCGTCAGGCCGGCTCGACGCTGAAACCGTTTCTCTATGGGCTGGCCCTGGAGCGGCGTTACCTGACGACGGCCTCGCTGCTGGACGATGCTCCGGTCAACCTGGAGACCTCGACCGGACTGTATATTCCCCAGAATTATGATCACGACTTCAAGGGCCAGGTCAGTATGCGTACCGCCCTCGCCGCCTCCCTGAATGTGCCGGCGGTGCGTACCCTGATCCTGGTCGGCGTCGAGGCCTTACGCGATCGGCTGGCGGATCTGGGTTACGCCGGGCTCACCGAGAGCGGCGAGTATTATGGATTTTCACTGGCGCTGGGGTCGGCGGAAGTCAGTCTGCTGGAACAGGTCAATGCCTATCGGGCGCTGGCCAACGGCGGGGAGTGGAGCCCGCTGCGCTTCCTGCCGGATGCCGGCGGTCACGCCCCGCCGCGCCGGGTGATAAGCGAGGAAGCGGCCTTTCTGATCGGCGACGTGCTCAGCGACGATGCGAGCCGGTCGGTGACATTCGGCCTCGATAGCCCGCTCTCCACGCCGTATTGGTCGGCGGTCAAGACCGGCACCAGCAAGGACATGCGCGACAACTGGTGCATCGGCTATAGCCAGCGGTATACGGTCGGGGTCTGGGTGGGCAATTTCGAGGGTGACGCCATGCGCGAGGTCTCTGGCGTCAGCGGTGCGGCGCCCGCCTGGGCCGCGATCATGAACGGATTGATGGCTCGGGAGACCACCGCGCCCCCTCGGCCCCCGAGTCGTTTGATCAGGACGGCGGTGCGTTTCGATCCCGCCATCGAACCGGAACGGGATGAATGGTTCATCGCCGGGACGGAAACCTCGCGAGTCCTTGCCGGCGAGGAACATCACCGGGCGCATATCGAGTCTCCTCCCGATGGCGTGATCATCGCACTGGACCCGGATATCCCGGTGGATAACCAGAAAGTATGGTTCAGCGCGCGCGGCGTGAAGCAGGATCGTTTCCATCTCGACGAGCGGGATCTTGGACCCGCGGACCAAGCGTTGGGCTGGTTGCCGGAGCCGGGTCAGCATCGGCTCACCCTGCGCCGCCAGGACGATGGTCACATCCTGGATAGCGTCAGTTTCCAGGTGCGCCTGCCGCGTTGACGGTTGCGGCAAGGCACGAACGCGCCGCGCCGCTCATGAGTCGGCAAGCCTTGCTTGCCGTATCCGCGTTGACCCGGAAGCGCGGGCATCACTCACGGGTACGTTCCCTAGCGGTTGAATTCAATCCGCCCTCCCAATCCGTTATCGCGGTGGATTCACCCCCGTTACACCGTGGGGTGGGATAAGGATGCCATGGGTGTTATTACAGGCTGGCGTCTGTGTGGCCTGGGTTGGGCGTAGTAAAGCTGCCATTGCTGGCAGCCATTCTCATTTTGACGCACCATCCCACGATCCATAGTGGCTTTTGGGATTGTCAACGCAGGCGGTTGATGAAAAATGGCCAAACTGAGAACTGCTGGCAATCCCGGGCCTTTCCCGTGATGGCTGTAATCAATGCCAACCGCCATACTGCTTGGTGGGGTCGCCCTTGAACCCGGCTGAACCTCCGCTGCCCCCGGAACTTCTGCGCTGGGAGATGGCGGCGCCCGCCGCCTTGGCCAGATTGGTTTCGGTGAGTCCGCCGAGATTCATGGCGGTTTCGACGACGATCGTGGTCACCGAACTGATGTCCTGTTCGCTGACCAGATCGCTCGTGACCGCCGCCTTCAGTGTCCGCGGCTCGCCTTCCGGTGACGCGGTCAGGACGACGGGAAACGCCGAGCCGGCTGGCAGTTTCAAGCGGTAATGGGCATCGCCGTTGATCGTGGCGCTGGCTATCACCTTGCCGTTGCGATCCGCCGCTTCGATTTTGCCCTTGGTGATCGGGGTGTCGTCATCGAGCACCAGCCCGGTGATGGCGGATTCAGTGGCACTGGATTTCGATGAGGGACTGTTGGACTCACCACAGCCGGATAAAAGGAGTGGCCAGGCGATCAGAAAGGCGGCAATAGATTTCATGGCATGGTTTCTATATCAAGAGTGAAAAGTGGCGGATTCATACGAATGCTGCCGATCGATGGGATAAGAGGCATTCAGTGCCCGATATGTTCCCCGGCGTCGAGCATTTCCCGGAGAGGGGTGTCAATCGCGCGTTCGCTCCACGTCTTGGGCGGCCAGTTTGGACTGGTGGCGATGATGGACCATGCCGCGAAACCAGTAGAGGCACATGACGACCAGCGCCGTCAGCAGTCCCCTGAAAAATTCATGGTGCTGTTGGATCAGTTCGCGTAGCTCCTGAAGCGCACGCCAGGATAACTCCCGGTATAACAAATAGCCGGCGACGGCGATCACGAAAACGCCGAAAACACGCCGCAGACCATGGCTGCCGACCCTGGACGAGAGGAAGCTGCCCACCAGGCTGCCCAACACCGCCGCCAGCGTAATGATCCCGGTCAATCGCATATCGATGACAACGGTATGGCTATAACCGGCCAGTGCGGCCAGCGAGTTCATCACGATGATCAGCAGGGAGGTGCCGATGGCCGCCCGGAGGGGCAGGCCGCCCAGGATATTGAGGGCGGGAACGATGACGAATCCGCCGCCGACGCCGACCAGGCCGGTGATCATCCCGACCAGAAACCCGTCAAACAGAATGGCGGGCAGGTTCAGGAAGGTCGGACAGAGGGGACCGTCGGCAGGCATTGTCGAACGATCCTTGCGCGCGGCCAGCATGGAAAAGGCCGTGCCCAACATGACCAGGGCAAACATCAGCAGCAGGAGATTGCCGGGTACGTAGGCGGCCAGCCGCCCTCCCCCATAGGCGCCAGCCATGCCGGACAGACCGAAGGCAAGGCCATTCCGCCAGCACACCCGCCCCCCGCGCACATGCCCAATGGCGGCGACCAGACTGGTCAACCCCACGACGACCAGCGAGGTGGCGATGGCGGTCTTGGCCTCCAGGCCGCCGAGATAGACGAGCACGGGAACCATCAGAATCGACCCGCCGCCGCCTAACAGCCCCAGCAGCAGTCCCACGATGAGCGTGATGGCCAGGAGCGGAAGCAGATTCATCGGCGGGGGACAGGGGTCAGGCCAGGCTGGAAATCCCGCCATCAGCCCTGGAGGGCATGACCGCAAGCCATATTCGCCGGGACGGCCGCGTCGATATGGCGCGGATAGGGGAGATCCAGTCCATTCATGATGGCGATGAATTCTTCCCGGGATTTGCCGCCGCCGAGACGGGGATTCTTGTGCAATTCCTGACGAATGGTGGATACGGTGTTGCCCTGATAGTCATGGCCAGGATAGACCAGTGTATCCGCAGGCAGGCTGAAGAGCTTCTGATGAATGCTGTCGTAGAGCCGACCGGGATCACCCTGCTGAAAATCGGTTCGGCCGCACCCGCCAATCAGGAGGCTATCGCCGGTAAACACGCGATCCCGCATCAGGTAGGAAACGCAGCCGGCGGTGTGGCCCGGCGTATGCAGCACCCGGATTTCCAGGCTGCCCAGTTGTAGCGGTACTCCATCGGTCACCAGCAGATCGGCGCATAGGGCGCCGCTGTCACGATGCACCACGCTCTTGCTGTTCAAATGCTCGCGCAACAGGCCTGAGCCGCTGATATGATCGGCATGGACATGTGTCTCCAGCGTAAACACCAGAGTCAGGCCCATGGATTGGATAAGTGATTGATAACCTTCAACCTCACTGGCTACCGGGTCGATCAGTAGCGCCCGTAGGGTCTGGTCGCAGCCCAACAGGTAGGTGTAGGTCGAGGTGTCAGGGTCAAAAAGCTGGCGGAAGATCATGATGGGTGTATCCAAACGCGGGCAGCGTCATGCCATACCGCACACAATGATATCCAGGTATGACAGTCACCGCGGATTTTCGTTAAGGATTCGCCATAGGCGGCGGGACATTCAGCGAAATCAGCCGAAGCGGCCGGTAATGTACTCTTCGGTAAGCTGATGCAGAGGGTTGGTGAAGACCTGTGCGGTTTCACCTACTTCGACCAGGCGCCCCAGATGGAAGTAGGCGGTGCGCTGGGAAACGCGGGCAGCCTGCTGCATGGAGTGGGTCACGATGACGATGGTGTACAGTACCCGCAATTCATCGATCAGTTGCTCGATCCTGGCGGTGGCGATGGGGTCCAGCGCGGAACATGGCTCGTCCATCAGAATCACCTCGGGGTTGACGGCGATCGTGCGGGCGATACAGAGTCTTTGTTGTTGTCCGCCAGACAGGCCGGTGCCGGGTTCTTGTAGCCGATCTTTCACTTCGTCCCAGAGACCCGCGCGGCGTAGGGATTTTTCGACGGTTTCTTCGAGGTCGGTCTTGGTGGGCGTCAGCCCATGAATGCGCGGCCCGTAGGCTACGTTCTCGAAGATGCTTTTGGGAAAAGGGTTCGGTTTCTGGAACACCATGCCGACCTGCGCCCGCAATGGCACGACATCCACGTCATCACCGTAAATGGCTTTGCCATCCATGATGATTTCACCCGTGACCCGGCACTCGGGAATGGTGTCATTCATGCGGTTCAGACAGCGTAGAAAAGTCGATTTGCCGCAGCCTGAAGGTCCGATCAGCGCGATGACCTGGTTAATACCGATATCGAGATTGATGTCCTGGACAGCCTGTTTATCGCCATAAAACACGTCTACATTGCGACACCTGATCCGTGGGTTGGGTGATGTCAATTCCCCTACCGTAGACTTGTATTCTCGATCGTATGCTCTTTCCATAGCAGTTGTATCTCTGGTTTTCATGGCTGCTGGCTAACTATTTATAGCGGTTCTTAATCGGCTTCGATACAGAGACAGGGCTTAGTTCTATGATTTTTAACGGGATTTTGGTATCGAATGCGAACGCGCACCGCTATAATGACTCACGATGGCATGCAACGACTGATCAAGATCAACGTCCGCATACCCCGGGCTTATCAGGCTCATGCTACCACCGACGCTCGTAGCGTTTGCGCAAGTACACCGCTAGTCCGTTCATGACGATTAGAAATGCCAATAGAACAAGAATGGCTGCGGAGGTCCGCTCCGTGAAGGCCCGCTCGGGGCTGTCAGCCCATAAATAAATCTGTACTGGCAATACCGTTGAAGGACTGCTCATGCTGGTGGGTACGTCCACAATGAAGGCGACCATGCCGATCATCAATAGCGGCGCACTCTCGCCCAGAGCCCGGGCAAGACCGATGATGGCTCCCGTGAGCATCCCCGGCATCGCCAGTGGCAGCACATGGTCGAAAACCATTTGCACTGATGATGCCCCTACACCCAGAGCGGCTTCCCGTACGGAGGGAGGAACTGACTTCAAGGCAGAACGTCCGGCGATAATTATGACGGGCAGCGTCATGAGTGTCAGCACCAGCCCGCCGACCAAGGGAGAGGATCGCGGGAAACCGAACAGGTTGATGAAGACAGCCAGTCCGAGCAGGCCGAATACAATGGATGGGACCGCCGCGAGGTTATTGATATTGACTTCAATCAGATCGGTCCAGCGGTTACGCGGTGCGAATTCCTCGAGGTAGATCGCGGCGGCTATCCCGATGGGCAGCGAAAGGCTGATGGTCACCAGCAGGGTGAAGGCCGAGCCGATAACCGCTCCCCATATGCCGGCTGCATCGGGCTCCCTGGAATCCCCATTGGTGAAAAATTCCGTATTCAGTGACTTGCGAACCAGACCCTTGCCTTGCAGGATTTTCAGCCAGGCTTGGCTGTCCTTCAGCCGTTCACTGAATTCATCTTCCTGACCCAGACGCCCTTTGGCCAGCATGTCGATATTGTCATCGACCGGTAACCACAGGGTTTCAGTGGCGCCAATCAATTCCGGTTTGCTCAGCACCCTGTCACGCAAGCGCTGTCCCGCGGATGAGCCCATGAAGGCGCTGAGGGTTCGTTTTTTCTGACGATCGGTGACATCCGGAAACAAGCGGAACAAAGAAGCCTTCCACAAGGCATCGTAATCGCCATTAGCGAGTGAATCAGGCTTGCGGGTTCCCTCGGGATCGATTTTCTCGGCATCGTAGGTGATATCGAGTGCAACATTGGTATAGATGAATGCCGTATAGCCTTTGCTAATGATGCTGGAGAACAGGAGGACGAGGAATAAGAGCCCAGCGATGATGGAGATCAATCCGTAGGCACGGAAGCGCTTTTCAGCACGTCTCCGCTTGGGTAGGCCGGCGATGACCAGGTCGACGACACGTTGGTGATCGGTCGACTGTGGAACTTCATTATTCATATTGTTCACGGTACTTCCGGACGATGCGCAAGGCAATGATGTTGAGGGCAAGCGTCAACAGAAATAACAGCAGTCCCAGGGCAAAGGCCGCCAACGTTTTCGGGCTGTCGAATTCCTGATCTCCCACCAGCAAGGTAACGATCTGGGTGGTGACTGTGGTAACGGCTTCAAGGGGATTGAATGTCAGGTTGGCGCCAAGTCCCGCCGCCATTACGACGATCATGGTTTCGCCGATGGCCCTGGAGACGGCCAGAAGTATGCCACCGACAACGCCAGGAAGAGCTGCCGGCATGACCACCTGACGGATGGTTTCGGACTGCGTGGCGCCCAATGCGTAGGCGCCATCACGCAGTGCTTGTGGAACGGCATTGATGAAGTCATCGGAAAGCGAGGATACGAAGGGGATGATCATGATACCCATCACTAGCCCGGCGGCCAACGCACTCTCCGATGATACATCCAGGCCGGTTCTGGCGCCCAGGTCACGAATGAAAGGGGTTACCACCAAGGCTGCAAAAAAACCATATACCACCGTAGGTATGCCGGCGAGGATTTCCAGAAGAGGTTTTGCTGTTGCCCTGAATTTTGGACCGGAATATTCAGATAGGTAGATGGCCGAGAGCAAACCGATCGGTACGGCCACCACCATGGCCACCATGGATATCAGCAGGGTACCCGTAATCAATGGCACGGAACCGAACGCACCGGAAGAACCTACCTGATCCGATCGTATCGCTATCTGCGGGCTCCATTTCAGTCCAAAAAGGAATTCGGTGACGGGTACTTTTTGAAAAAACCGCAGAGATTCGATCAGGACTGAAAGAACGATGCCTACAGTGGTAAAAATGGCTACCAGGGCACATGCAATGAGAAAAAGGGTCAGGACCTTCTCGACCTTGTTGCGTGCTCGAAAGTTGATGTCGATGCGCTTGTAGGCAAACAGAGCTCCGCCCATGTTGATACAGAGGACCAGAATCGAGAGCAGGGTATTGCTGTAATGCCCGAGTTGAAGAAACCGCTCTGCGGCGTGGCGAATCGCGGGATCCAGCTCTCCTGGAGAAGACCCGCTGACCGCATTGCGGATGTCGTTCACCATGAGGCTGAGCTGTTCGGGGGGCGCTTCCGTCAGTTCCGGCGGTAACACGGCCACGGCGCCTGCCGTAATGATGGGACCTTCCGCAATAAACCAAACCATTATCAATGCCAAGGCAGGCATGGCTGCCCATAAGGCCATGTAATAGCCATAGAACCCCGGCAGGGAGTGTAACCGGCGTGTTTCCGATTGCCCTGCGATACCGCGCGCCTTCTGAGCACCCATATAAAACGCGGCGATGCTGAGCAAGAGGACAAGGATGAGTAAAGTCGATTTCTCCACCGTGTTACGCTCCGAGTGCCTTCGGTGTTGTCGGACAAATTTCTCTCTTCATTTTAGGGGATTTTCATTACATCTTGATTAAAAAGTTGTGCTGACTGCCCTGGTAAGGTGACAGGCCGCCGTTAGCATTGGGGTTGGGGCACGACAAGTGGTAGTGAGATCCTGGCCGACTGAAACAGCTTTGTAATAGAGCTGTGGCATGCTGAATGATGTTCTTTTGGCGCATGCATGGAGGAGATGATGGGTGGAGATGAGTTAAACGAAGCAGTGCTTGATGACTGGGCACGCCTGGATGACGAGGTCCTGGTTGATGGGGACGATGGTGCTGACGCCACCGAGTCCGGTGAGGAGCGCGATTGGCGAATTTACTGAAGATGAGTCTTGGCCCATAACGTATCTTAGCATGAGCATAGCCGTTGGTAGAACACGTTCACACAACCTGTTGATATCCTTAGCGGTGGCTCAATAGTATTTTTGGTTAAGAAATCAAAATCAACAACGACATGCTTACTTAAATCAGAATGGCATCAGAAATAGCTTGCGATAAACCTTTATCCGTCGGAACATCAATATCTGCGATATTGGGTTGTATGTGATTTATGAATAGGCCTGTAGTCATTTGATTGGTAATTAAAATATAAAATAATTTAATAAAGATCTAGGATTACAGAGAGGATAATCTTAGTATTGCATGGAAGGTTAGATATCTAATGTTTATTCGATATACATATTATTTGCAGGTGATGTTAGGTCATTCGGCCACATTGTTGATTGACAAAAGAAATGTGTTGTTGCTCTATTATAAAATGATAGTAATGGCAGTATTCAGGATACAGATGCGGTAGGATGCGATAATCGCCATAGATGGAGACAATACTAATATGAATGATGAAGACAGAATGTCATCTACGATTCTTCAGCATACAGTCAAGAAGTATGATGAGGAACTTGCGCAAATCCGCGATCATGTGTTGAAGATGGGCTGGCTTGCGGGAATGCAATTGAGAGACGCTTTAAAGACGTTAGCGTTAACTGATAGTGTTTTGAGGGAAGGTGTTTTACGTCGCGAATCTGATATGGATCAGATGGAGGTAGAGGTCGATGAAGCAATCCTTGAACTGGTTGCAAGGCGGTGTCCCATGGGTTCGGATCTACGCACTATCGTAAGTTTCTCGAAATCCGCTAGTGATCTTGAAAAAATCGGTGATGAGGCTGTACGAATAGTCGGATTTACACAAGAACTCACTGAAAGCAACTACAATGAGTTAAATAAAAATGCCATATCGGAAATCGAAAGACTTGGTCAATTGGCGATTTCGATATTTCAAGATGCCATTGCTTTGTTTGCGGAATGGGATGAAATCAAGGCCCAACAAGTTATATGCAGTCAGACAGACATGGACGGGGAATTTCAACAGGAATTACAGCGTCTAATGACATACATTACTGAAGATTCCTTATTGGTTAAACAAGCTGTGTGTATGGCGTTAGTGGCAAAGAGTTTTGATCGAATAACCCATCATGCTCAAAATCTTGCAGAGTATGTTTATTTTGAGATAAAGGGTGTGGATGTAAGACTGGGAGACGTACGGAGTGGTCTATAAAATTGGATGGGCGATGCAGGGGCAATGCAGCTTGACTTCAGGTTGCATTGGCGCTGCATGAAGTGCTTGCGAGGTGCGTGATATTGCATTGAAATGTGAATCGATGCAGGTACTTCATTCACGTAGTGGTAATGAAGACCAAAATTCGCTGGAGTTGTTATGTACATGAATCAATCTACCCCCATATTGGGATTTGGTAATCAATATATCGCAAAAAATCTGAATGATATGATAGCCGAGGCTGCTTACTATAAAGCAGAAAATCGTAATTTCGAACCAGGACATCAGGAGGAGGATTGGCTCGATGCTGAAAGGGAAGTTTTGGCTAGATTTGATGAACGATGAATTCAATCACCAGCTATGGGATAACACATCAACGAAAGTGCTAACCGGGCATGGGATAATAAACTCCACTGGGTTTAATCGACTGCCATCAATGGTAGTTATTAAAATAAAGTGATCACATACTGGCTCTCTGACCCAGACATCGATGAGTATATATGGGTCAAATTGACCTGACCATTTCGAGGGATTTTTCGATCAGGGGCAGTATAATTTACAGAAGATTATCTTGTTGGTGCTTTGAGATACATCCTAGGTTGGAAGGTGCACGAAAAAAAATGCAGTACTGAATATTAGATAGCAAAAGAGAAGGAGTGCACCTTCCAGCCAGTATGTTTCACCGTCCTGAAAGACGAAGAGTGCAATTAAAATCCCGGTTAATACTGCAACCACTTCAAAGGAGTCATATAAATAAAGCATGGGGCGCCCAAGCAAGAAGCTTGTGAGCACAAGTAATGGTGCCACAAACATGGCAATTTGCATGCTAGAGCCAATGGCTATCTCGAGACTGATGTCTATCTTATCTTTTTTTGCCATCAAGATGGCCGAGGCATGTTCAGCGACATTTCCAATTAAAGGAATAACGATAACCCCTATAAATGCTTCCGGGAGACCGATTTCCTTCACCGTATTTTCTACGGAATTAACCAATAACTCGCTTTCAATTGCGACAGCGGCCGCTGTAATTGATAGTATCAACAAACTAGTTGATAATTTTATAGTCGGTTCCGTATCAATCTGCGGATGATCGACCTGAATGAAAAGATTTCTGTGTGTGACAAAGGAAAATATTAGCCCCAATATATATATTAACAATAGTAGAAATGCCATCACAAGACTCAGCACGGTAAGTCCTTCATGAGTGTTGGGAGCGCCTTCATTGGTGATCTGAAACGCTAGAGGAACAACGATACTGACACCTGCGAAGCATAACAACGAAAAATTACTTCGAGCAATGTTTTTATCAAAGCGTTGAAATTTGTATAAAATACCTCCGTATAATATGCTTAACCCCAATACCAACATTATATTTCCTATTATGGAGCCAACCATGCTGGCAAGCACCAAGTTGTATAGGCCGGCCTTGACTGCAAAAAAACCTATAAAAAGTTCAGGTATATTGCCCATGGTTGCATTGACAAGTCCACCGATCTTCGGTCCAGTATAAATCGAGATTTGTTCTGTAGCATCCCCGATAATCATAGCGAGGGGCACTATTGCAAGACATGAACTCCCAAAAATCCAAGGGGCATCCAAGTCATAGAAATAGGCGAATAGGCTAACAGGTATGAATAACAGCAATATATGAAACTTATTCAATGTCTTATCCTGCAGGTTTTTACAGATAACAATAAATGGTGAATATTGTAAGGTGTTATGATCTTGTCAATAAAGCAAATGAATAGATGGTTGTCTTATAAATAAACACTTATTGATGTACTGTGATTTAAGATGGGGCATTGATTGTAAGCTGCATCACCGAAAGACACGAGATAAATATGGACTTAAGAGTAGGAGAATAAATATGAATTCATTAACTAATGACTTGTGCAAAAGCCGCCCAATGGATAGTATTCTTATAGATCATTTGAATAATACAGTGCTATGTGGAAGTGTGTTAGAAAGATTATTTGCAGAAATTGAACGTCCGGATTCCTATATCGCTGAAATTAAGAGGTTGGAAGAAAAGGGTGACCAACTAACAGCGGAAGCCTATCACACATTAGAATCCAACACTTCTATTGAAGTAATACATATCAGCGAACAGTTGATTCAACGTGTAGATGATATTATTGATGGTATAAATAATGCGGCACGTATGATTGATATATTTAGACCAAAGAAAATAGAAGAAGCAGCACATGATCTGGTTGTAACACTGCTAATCATGATCGACAGACTACGGAAGGAAGTATCAACATATCCAGATATTTCTGTTGAATCAGCTAGACTTTGTCGTGAAGAATTGAAAGCGAGAGAGGAGGAAGCTGACCTTATATATCATAATTGGAGAAAGAAGCAGTATCGTGTACTCGTTCTTCCATTGGTAGATGAATCAAACTGGACCGAAATATTGGGGATTCTGGAGCACACTACGGATGCTACTTACCATGCAGCAGTGATTATTGAGAGAGATGCCAGACTAAGGAGAAAAACCTTGTAAATATCATTAAAATCATCCTGCATGACATGATTCCATGAAGAGCAAGAAACAATATAGGTGGTGACTAGAATAGTCTACATGCAATTAGCGCGTACTAAGGCGGCATAAGTTTCTGATGGACAATCACCAAATTGATCATAAGCGGATCGCTTTAAGCCCTTAGTATAATCGAGTGAAAATAAGCCAAATCTTGCGTCATAACTTCCCCATTCATAATTATCAAAAAGTGACCAATGCATATATCCGATGATGGGAACGCCTCTCCTAAGCATCGATAGGACTTCACTAATGTGCAATACGAGATATTGACTTCTGAGCATCCCATCTCTTCGTTGAATGCTGTGGTTGTTTTTATGTCTTCGATGAGCCATTCCATTTTCAGCAATGAGTAAGGGTTTAGAGTTATAGTCCTTTGTATAAAACTCACTGAATAAACTTAACCCCTCCGGCAAAACTCGCCAATCCCACCACTTACTAAAGAAGCTATACTTAATAGTGTTGATATAATCACAATGACTATAAGTTAAATCAACTAGGCTTGGGACCTTAAAATAATGTGCAGTAAATGGATCATAGTAATCTATCGCTATTAAATCCAATGCTGATTCCCTGGGGGATTGGTATAGACATTTGAGTGCAGGACTAAACGAATCTTTCGTTAGCTGCTTTTGGATGAAATGATTTAAAAGTCGATTAGCAATCATTCCAAAAATCTGATGGTAAGGACTTAGGATAGACGTGATATGCGAAGATAGAAACCGCTGAAATTCATCGTACTTATAAATGAGTGTGTGATAGTGGTCTGTAGCATGTATTTGTCTTTCCCTCATGTGTAGCAGGTCGAATATAAACTTATCCAGCCAATATATATCGCTAGTGTAATTATTGATTGTTATATACACCTGTCCCCAGTTATGGGCAAGATAGATATCATGGATAAGGTTGTAGGTTTTAATGTGGGTTATTAACAGGTTATTTAAAGCTTGTATGGAAGTGTTGACTCCACCTCTATATGATGAAGGGAACTGCGAGGTTAAATAAGTATTCATCACCAGCATGTTAGGTTCATTGATGGTTATGAAGTAACGTAATGGAGCCTTTCCCTTGCTATTAAGATAATTATTTATATCGATGACCACCTTTTTGACATAATTTAGAAATAGGTCAGTCGTCTCAGATGATAGCCATGGATCCTGACCCAACCATGCTGGATGAACAAAATGGTGCAAAGTAATGATGGGTTCCAGGCCATTTTCCAGGCAGGAATCCAGCATCATGCAATACTTTAGGATGGCAGACCTATCAAATTCAGGTATTGCATTCAGCAATAAATGTGGTGCAGGTTGAACCCTGCTCCATTCGATACTGAGCCGAAAAGCGTTTAGGCCTAATCGTCGGCACATCATGAAGTCATGATGATAATGCGTCCAGAATCCTGCGGCTTCTCCAACGGGATCGACCAGATTATCTGCCTCAGCCTGAGCCCAATTCGTTTGTGGTTGACCAGGGCCATTATATCCACCTTCTGATTGATAGGCCGAAGTGGCTACTCCCCAAAGAAAACGTGATTTCACCTGATACGTTGATGCGAAAATGGTAAACCTAAAATAATGAACTATATTTCTTGAAGGTGTTTTGCGAGCTGGTGGCTATATTGTCATCAAGAAGGGTATCTGCGATAGTTTGAGAGGCATTGGCTTTTGCTAATTTAAGCGATTTATCACTCATGTCATTGAGCTTTTCTGGGTTATCCAATAGCCTTTGAATTTTATAAGGAAGTGTACTTAATTCATGACATTTAACTGCGGTGCCCTGTTCCAAGAGGTGGTCACAATTGCGTTCCTCTTGACCAGGGATAGGATTTACAATACACATTGGTATTCCACAAGCCAATGCTTCGGCAGATGTCATACCACCTGGCTTTGTAATGATGATGGTTGAAATCTTCATTAGCATATGCATTTTGTCGGTATAGCCAATAACCCTGAATTGGTTTTCTTTGAATCGGGTGAGTTCATTTATTCTGCGCATGAGTAACTCATTTCTACCGCAAACAACGATGATTTGAGTGTCAGGATGAAGGTCAAATAAGCGTTCAACCATAAATTCAGTGCTTGGCATGCCAGATGCACCAGCCGAAACCAATATAATTGGTTTGTCGGGGTTGAAATTTAGAAGATTGCATTCCGCGCTTCTATTTATGGAATCCTGAAAAATAGGGTCGATTGGAATACCTGATACGGTAATACGTTCTGAAGGCAGGCCCAAAGTGGTTAAGTAGGTTTTGGTTTCCTCCAAAGCTACAAAATAGCGATGAAATGCACGTGATAGCCACATCGCATGAAAGTTGAAGTCGGTAACAACGATAGAGAGTTTTGCCTGTAGTTGTTTTGTTGCGATCAGGTGTGAAATAATGCCCGCGGGCATGAAATGTGTGCAGACAATGATGTGAGGGTCAAATGCACGAATACGCTTTACCAGTGGACGAGTGTTGAGGCGGTCGATCATTATGCGCATCTTATCCGTTCGCCAAGGTTCATCACTGGTCTTGTACCACCAGCCTAGAAAATTAGGAGCAGAATTTATTAGGGAGTTGTAGAATTTTGAATAAAAATCACGAAATAATTTATTAGTATATTGTAGTGCATCCATATTGATGACATCTGTCACCCTTGCATCGGCTGCAAATGCTTTTTCGAGCGCGGTTGCAGCCTTGACATGGCCCGCGCCAGCGCTGACAGACATGATCAAGACTCTTGATCCTGATTGATGGGAATGACTCGGCGCTAGGAAGTCGGACCTCCCTACTAGATTGCTTGGTTGCTTCATTTATATGAATTTAAATATTTGAGCAGTATCCGGTAAGAGCAATTGTCGCGTGTAGGAGATATGTCATCAATCCTGATCATGACCATGGATCTTGTTTAGAATACCCATGGTAAGTGCGATAAATGCGCCAAATATGATAATGATGGTATTGATCGATAAGTCTGCTTTTAGCATCAAAGAATAGCCTCCTAGCATTAACAAAATGGATACATTCTCGTTAAGGTTCTGAACAGCAATGGAATGGCCGGATCCCATGAGAAGATGTCCTCGATGCTGCAATAGAGCGTTCATTGGTATTACAAATGTACCTGCCAATGCACCGATAAGAATAAGCATAATTACGGCTAACCACAGAGTATTAACCCAAATCATTGATATTACAACTATTCCCATGATAATGCCTAATGGCAATACCCTGACGGAATGGTTCAAGTGAACAAATTTCGCCGCAATAATAGAACCTAATGCCAGACCGACAGCCACTAGGGCAGTGAGTTGAGTGCCGCGCTCAATATCTAACCCCAGTGAGGAAGCCGCCCATGCCAGAATTATGAATCTCAACGTAGTTCCAGCTCCCCAGAACAAGGTTGTTACGGCTAACGACACCTGACCCAGGGAGTCTTTCCATAATAAGATAAACCCATGCCAAAAATCCCTGACAAGGAATCTTGGATTCATTTGTTCCAATGCATGTTCAATAGGAAGGTGTGGTATGAAGATGTTAAATATGGCAGCGGTAATATATAGTAACAGAATGACAAGGATGGCGATTTTTGGTTGTACATTATCAACAAATAGATAAGTCATATTATCTATTATCCATGGCGGTATGACGACATGACTGCCGATGAGTATTCCACCGATGATCGCTCCAAGAATGACGGCGCAGACTGTTAAACCTTCCATCCAGCTATTAGCCCATACCAGCCTCTCCGAAGGTAAATATTCGGTAAGTATTCCATATTTGGCCGGAGAGTAAATAGCTGCTCCTAAGCCTACTAAACCATAAGCGGTTAATGGGTGAACTCCCAAGAGCATGGCAAGGCAACCGAACGTTTTGATGGCATTGCTGATGAACATGACCTGACCCTTTGGTAGAGCATCTGAAAATGCTCCAACAAAGGGTGATAAAATAATAAATGCAAGCACAAATGATTGCTGTAATAACGGGGTTTGCCAGCCAGGTGCATCAAGTGAGTTGAGGAGCGAGATGGCAGCAAACAATAATGCATTGTCACCCAAAGCGGAAAAGAATTGAGCTGTCAGAATAATGTAAAATCCGGTATTCATTGCTCAATTGTTCCTAATGTTGATGGTATCAAAGCTATTTGTTCTCGACTTTGCCATTTGATCAATTCTAATCTTCCATCATAATGTTCGACTATTCCAGTGCAGCTCTCGACAAAATCGCCGGTGTTAACGTAAAGGAATCCATCAAGATTTTTGATCTCAGCGTGATGGATATGCCCGCAAATTACACCATCCAGGCCTTCATCGCTTAAGGTATTTACTATGCTCTGTTCATAATCTGAAATGAACTGAACAGCATTCTTTACCTTGAACTTTATAAAAGCCGCGAGGGAAAAGTGTGAGCGAATGCCAAAGATGCGTCGTACTGCTCGAAACAATCGATTGACCTCTAGTAGGAAGTCATACCCTTTGCTACCTAGTTTAGCAATCCACTTGTGATATTTGGCAATAGTGTCATATTCATCGCCATGTACAACCAGAAATCTTTTTCCGTCAGCAGTAGTGTGTATGACAGAGTTCTTGACTACGATGTCACCGAAAACATAATCATTATAGTCACGTACATTTTCATCATGATTTCCTGGTATATAGATAACACGTGTGTCATGCCGGGCTTTACGAAGAATTTTTTGAATGATGGTATTGTGGTCTTTAGGCCAATAGACTTTCTTGGATAATGCCCAGAAATCAATGATATCGCCGACAAGATAGAGGACATCACAGTCATTATGCTTGAGGAAATCAAGTAAAATATCTGCTTGACACTGAGTGGAACCTATGTGTAGATCGGAAATGAAAATCGTTTTGTATTTATTCATGGTTGTCCTATTTACACATCGTCCCACTCAAATGATGTCTTAGAATTAAACTTGAAAGAAAATAGGTTCAGGCTTTGTATGTGTTGTATTCATTTTCGAGTGCCATGTTGGTAATCTCATGTAGCATAAAGATCCAACTTGATAAGATTTGTTCGTATTCATTTTCGCGTTGTACTGTGGGTAATAGCTGATTGATTGATTTTAGGTTTTGTCGAAGGAAATCAACATCTCTAACATTCAGCTTTTCTCCAAGCTTCATGCGTGTATGAATTCTCAGTATGCGTGGCATAAGTTGTGAACTGAGATTGATGAGTTGAGTGGTGATGACACCTTGTTCCTTGGGAGATAGTAATAAGATCATGGTATATATAATGAGGGATGTAGTTAAGGTGATGCTAAGGAAAGAGGAGCTTTCTTTTGCGTAAGACCTACTTGGTATAATTACGTAATGTCAATGAGTCCGCTATATACGCTAAATAGACAATCATCAATATTTGGTTATAAGTATCTGCTGATCGCCAATCGATTTGTATGTGGGTTCAACATCATCACAAGTCTACATAGGTAGACGAATCATGGACTGGTTGAGGTTACGGGCAGTCGTAATAATTACTTTATGCCTTTAAGGAGAGGCAAGTGCTGACAGTCTGTTACGTGGACTGCTCCAACCAGTCGTTATTATGAGCAATCTATGGCGCAGTTACGATTAAGAAATCGTTACAGTTTGATGAAGCCGGTATGACAAGATACACGCCAGCTTAACATGTGGGCAGAGAATGTCTTCTGTTGCGCGGGTTGTGGAGATGTCAATGAGGAATCAGCGCGTACATATAGGGTATACTGTTTATAACTGACGTGTCTGAATATCAACTGTCCTAGAATATCGGCACAGTACAGACTTCAGTTCGCTGAGATTAATTGGTTTGGATAGGAAGTCGTCTGCCCCAGCTTTTTTAGCGGCTAATTGTTCTTCCGCGAAAACTCCAGCGGACAGAATAATAACGGGAATGTGCGACAAGCATTCGATGCGTTTGATTTCTCGTGTGGCTTGGAGTCCATCCATGACAGGCATCTGTACGTCCATCAATATCACGTCAAAATCCTCGGGACTTCCTTGAAGTATCTCCATCGCTTCCTTGCCATCCATCGCCAATGTGATGGATGTACCCTCCCGCTTTAGAGCACGTTCGAGTATGGTTAAGTTTATGCGCTTATCATCAACCGCGAGAATTCTCAACCCATTTAAATCATGGTCAGGATTAATGTTTTCGTCCGTATGAAGAGAGCCACGAGGTACTAGATATCCCCTTCCTCTTTTAAAGGGTATCTCAAACCAGAAAATGCTACCCTTGTCTGGTTCACTTGAGACCCCCAGCTTACCACCCATAAGCTCAACCAAGCGGCGGCTTATGGCAAGTCCCAATCCTGTTCCACCGTAGCGACGAGAGATGCTATTGTCTGCCTGAATGAACGGGTGAAATAGAGCATCCTGAATATCTGGATGGATGCCTATACCAGTATCATGTACTTCCAGACGGTATACTGTGGCGCGATCATTCTCTTCAAACGGTGTGACGATGACATGAATATCTCCATGACGGGTAAACTTTATCGCATTGGAAACCAGGTTTAGCAAAACCTGTTCCAATCGCAGAGCATCACCCATGAGTTCATCCAAGTCATTATTTATTGAGGGAAGGTGTAATGCTAAGCCCTTTTCAATAACTTTATGCCTCAGTAAATTATCTACACGTCCAATCACTTTGCTGAGTAGAAAGGGTTGCTCTTCTATGCTTAAATGACCAGCTTCAATTTTAGAAAAGTCCAGAATATCATTGATGATGTGGAGCAGAAAATCGCCGCTTTCAATGATTTTACGTAATAGTTCCCCCTGGGTTTCAGTATGGGGTTCATTCTCCAGTATCTGAGTAAGCCCCAGGATGGCGTTCATGGGCGTTCGAATTTCGTGGCTCATATGAGCGAGAAAGTGATTCTTCGCTATATTAGCGGCATTTAATTCGGCGGTACGTTCCGCTACCTGATGTTCAAGCGAATTGTTCAACGTACGATATTGTTGCTCACTATTTTGTAGGGCTATCAGTATGTTCTTGCGATCCGTGATATCTTGATGTGTGCCTATGGCACGTATCGGTTCACCTCTGGCATTCCAGCATACAATGGCGCCACGACATAAAATCCAATGGACTCGGCCTCCTTTGTCGATCATCTGACATTCCATCTCAATACTACCGCTACGTAGCATCTCCTTGGCTTTCAGGAGCATGTCATGTCTGTGATCCGGATGGAGCAAGCCTATCCAGGTTTCAAGATTACCCGGCAGTTCATCGGGAGCATACCCTAACATCTTGAAAAACCCTGGACTGTAATAAAACTTACCTGATTTCAAATCGCCATCCCAGAGTCCTTCGCTACTCACCTCCATGGCTAGGCGAAATCGTTCCTGGCTTTTAAATAATTCTAGGGTGCGCTCATTGAGTTCAGCCGTACGTTCACTGACACGTTTTTCGAGTTGTTCGTTAAGTTCACGATTCAATCGTTCGACACGTTTACGAATACTGATATCACGAACAGTGGCAAAAAATTTATCTGAATTAAGCACTTTGGCAGTAATCTCGCCTGGAAAAGTGGTCCCATCCTTGCGTTTGTGGAGCCATTCGTGTTGTCTGACTTCTCCACTGAGCAGGCGCGGTGCAATTTCATAGATATGGGGTCGTTCATCCTCGGCGAGAATGTCCGGTAGTTGTAAACGCACAAGATCCTCGCGAGAGTATCCCAATAATTGCACAGCCGCGGGATTGGCATCCATTAACTGGAAATCAATCCCCAGCAGGAAGATCGCATCCAGGGATTGGTTAAACAGATTGAGGAATTGCTCAAGGCTTCTGCGCTCGGCAGACTCGGCTTCGCGCAGAAGACGCTCATCGTTGCGCTTGCGAATTTGCCAGGCCAACGCAACTAATAGGCCAACCATACCCACAATGGCCAATAAACCCATGTCGAGTATCCACATATCACGCCGACCTGGGGCAAATATTTCCGCGTGGTTAGCCTTCACCATCACTATCCAGGGGGTGTTGGGTACGGATAAGGCAATAGCGGCTACCGACTGTAGATTCGGGTCATCGCCTTCGATAAGACCTGGTTCACCCTCTATGGCACGCAGCACTGTGGGATCGTGCAATGTTTGGGGTTGCGGTATCGAATCGGATTGACTATTGGCCGGATTGAGCGAAAAGACGTCGTTACCGTCTCGTCGGAAGAGTTGGGTTTCGATTGCGGCGCCGGAATAGGGCCTAGATTGCAGCAATGGTAACAACTGCCGGCGCGGATCAATGAATAAGATTATGGCTCCGGCGGGACGTAGATCCTCAAAGAGCGGGGCCACCAGACTCAGGTACGGAACCGGATACCCTTGCCCCTGATGCAGGTCAGTCATTACCGGCTGAAAACTTCGCCAGCTTTCATATAAGGCAGCTAGAGTATCGGCGTCCAAGCCGGTTCCCATGGGGTCGAACGTGTTCAGTCTGACATTGGATTGATTATCGACGAGGAGAAAGTCAAAATATGCGTAAGGCTGACGCAATGGCTCCAGGTAAGACTGCAATTCCACGAGGATATGCGGGTCAGGCAAGCCCCCCAACCATTGTATGAGCCCTTCGGCCAATAAGCGGTTGCCTGTCAATAATTGCGCGTCCACAAGTCTTTCGCTACGCCAAACCTGTATTTGATCGACTTTTTGTCGGGCGATGTCCGATAGCCGATCCTGAACCCGGTTATGAAGATTCCGGTCCTGGAAGTCATAAACGGCGATGCCGCCTATCACCAGAACCGAGATGTACACCAATACAAAATAGCCGATTTTCATCATTTACTCCTGATCGGCAAGAAAGCCAGGCTAGGAATCCGCTATTCAGCGTGCCATTTAGCCGAAGCGCTTATTGCCGGCCGGCTGGTGCACGTAACATACAGTAGTACTGTGACGGTTGTATTATTGTGAGGTGATGCGGTTCTTTCACCATTTATATTCTAATTTTCACGCCGATTACCGCTCGAGCATGAGAATGGGCGGCAGCCAACTTGGCTTTAAATATCTATATCGGTGTGCGGGTGGATAAACGCAATCATGCCGTTGATGTATTCGAATGACTCTTCCGCCATTGATTTAGGGCCATCAAAACGCCACTGTCGACAGGTTTCATTCTTGAGCACCTCATGCTGGCTGAGATGCTCAAGTTTAACGGGACGTATCCGTCACGCCAGAAGCTTGAAGCGGGTTGTGGCTAGCGATATCAGGCGGAACCCAGCGCCGGAATCTGACGGGCTTGATCACGTGCCCGGGCAGCCTTGGAGTAATGTCGAATGGCGGCGGCGCCTATCAGTTGCGTCGTTGCCATTACCGTGATGCCCGCCGTCGGAATCGCCGCAAGCCGATGCCAGTTCAAGGCAGTGATCAGGAATGGCGTTCCAGCCGCGATTCCTGACGCCGCGACGATGCTCATCATTTCGGCGACTCGCGCCTGGTCATCGATATCGTGACCGTATAACAGGGCGATCTCCAGGATCAAGTAGAGGTGCATGCGGGTCATGACCGAGGCGCCACCGGCAAACCCGCCAAATTTCAGGGCGCTGCCCGCCAACGGTATCATCTGTGGAAGATAGAGCAGGGCGCCTCCCAAAAAGGACAGGGTGCTTTGTGTGTTGATCAGGCGACGGGCCAATTTGTCAGGCGCCTCCCCGGGATAGAGCGCCTTCACCCGTTGCACCACGCGACGCACCTCGCTTTTACGCAAGCGTAGGAAAAAGTAGAAGAACTGTTCCGTGCCTATGCTCTGCGGTTTTGGCGGCTTGCGGCCTCTGCCGGTGGCCATGGGCAGTTTACTCGTTCCAATGTCTTCCTTTAGCTCACCCGCGGCTAACGAGGGAGTTTCATTGGATTTCGCCGGTCCTTGATGCAGTGCCGACGAGAGGCGAATTCTTTTGGTCATACGACTCCACTCCTATGTGGTGAATGTTCAGAGTTCGAGGATGGTCTGTAACCATTCCAATAGACGGTGTAGCTCACCAGCCCCCTTACCCGTTGGCTCGAATTCGTTGATGGATTTACCCACGGTTAACGAATTGATGTAGGCGGTACGGTGGGTCAGTCTTATCGGAGCGACTGGAACACCATATTCAGCAATGGCCTCGGCGGCCTCTTCAGCGAGCGTGCCGCGTGGTGGTATGGCGTTTAGAATCACTATCCCCGGTACGCCGGCCAGATTGATCAGATCGATCGTGTGCCGTATGGCGCGTAGATCGAGAATGGCCGGTCGGCACGGAATGAGTACCAGGTCGGCGGCTCGCGCCGCGGCAAGGGCCGCGCTTTCCGAATGTGGTGCGGTGTCGATCAGGACGAGACGGGCGCCCGATGCCTTGGCGGCGGCGATAAGCTGCGGCAGACGGTTGGCTTGCGCCGAAATCACAGCGGGTAATGTATCCTCCCTGCTGTCACTCCAGCTTGCGGCGCTGGCTTGAGGGTCCAGATCGATCAGTGTTACCGGACAATCAAGCTCCCTGGCCGCCGCCACCGACAGATTTATGGCCAGCGTCGTTTTTCCTGTGCCCCCTTTCTGAGACAGTATGGCCAAGGTTTTCATCAGGGAGGTCTGCTAAATCAATATCCGTAATAGAACCAGGTTGGTAATAAGGCGATCTGCGACGATTTCCCCGAGCCGTGGGATTGCGCAAAACTCTCTGTTCAGGTCAGAAGTTCCTTGTGTCGCAAGTCTATTCCAGTCATCTCGTAGATACCATACTCGGCAAGGTTCACGGAATGGTGTGCGATACGCTCAAGGGACTTGGAGAGTAACCCCGGTTTAGACCTGGATATCTCGCTATTAGCCTTTGCATGCGAATATTCGCAGTTGTGACCTTTTTGGAAGTACCGAATACCGGTCATTGTCGCTTAGCGTAACCGTTCGGCCTTATCGGTCAATTCCCACGGCACGGTTGTACTCGACCTGCCAATGTGTCCCTGAACTGGCAGATTGCGGTAGAAGCCGGATTGATGCAGCGAGGGAAGGTGGCGTAGATTGAAATCCCGGATGATGGCCCCCAGGCGGAAATCGAAAACAGACTTGAGTCGTTCGCCAATGGCCTGATCGTCAATGGCGCCCGTGCCAAATGTTTGTACTTGAATACTGATGGGACCCGCATGGCCAATGGCGTAACTGAGCTGAACCTCGCACTCTTCCGCCAATCCGGCAGCGACCACATTCTTGGCCGCATAACGGGCCATATAGACTCCCACGCGATCGACGCGCGAGGGATCCTTGCCGCTCAGCGCCGAACCACTGTGACGGGCATAGGCGCCATAGGTGTCGGCCGCGGTCTTGCGGCCCGTCATGCCCGAGTGGGAGCCGGGACCACTCTTCGGGAAAGCGCCCTGCGGGTTGATGAAAATTTCACTGGCGGCATCGGGTTTGATGGCGTCACCGGCAAACATCGGCGTGATGACTTCATGAATCAGGTTCGCTCTCAGTTCCGCCGGATCGGACGGCTTGCTGGCCACGCTGCCGGCAATGATGGTGATACCGGCGATTCGTGCCGGGTTGCCCTCGTGATATTCCACACCAACTTGAACCGTGCAGTCCGGCGAAAGGCCGCTGACCTTTTTTTGCTTGCGGGCTGCAATCAGCGCCCTCGCCAAACGGTTGGCGAGACTGATGGGCAGTGGCATCAGCTCGGGTGTCTGAGTGCAGGCATATCCAAACACCGTGACCGGACTATGAGCCGTGAAGCGATCCAGCTCATCGGGACTCAGGTCGCGTTCGTCCGCCTGCGCGCGCATGGCCGCGGGCATTTCGATCAGGCTGGTTAAGACCGAACAATTGGCCGCATCGAAGTCTTGCACCTTGTAGCCGGACTCGCCAAGAACGGCCCGCGCCACGTCGGGAATATCGATACGGGCGCTGGAAGCAAAGCGCGCGGCCAAAAACAGCACATTCTTGGACAGAGCGGACTCGGCGATGATGCGGGAATAGGGATCCTTCTGCAGAAAGCGGTCGACTACCGCGTCGCTGATGCTGTCGCATAGCCGATCGGGATGGCCATCGGTCACGGCCTCGGAAGTGAACAAAAAGGAAGGTTTCATACGGGTTCGGGCTCCGTGTCGCTGGTTAAGCGCAAGTTTTTGCTGGCTTCATTGATTAAGAAGGGGGCAACCGTGCCGGCAAGCACCATGGCGAGATCGCCCGGACCCATGGGCGCCAGACGCAACAGGCCGCGCAACGGCGGCACGAACAGGGTGAGCGCCTGTAGGCCGATCGAGCCGGCAATGGCCAGGTTCAGGTAGTGATTGCCTGGACGTTCACGGTTCAGGAAGGTGGTGTCTTCCGAGCGGCAACTGATGGAATGCAGGAACTGAGCCATGGTCAGCGTCATGAAGGTATTGGTGCTGGTCAGGGGGCCGGCGCCATACCGGGCCGCGCTCAGGGCAAACACACCCATGGCGCCGGCCGTGATCAGACCGGACTCCCGCAGCAACCGGTAGGCATCGCGCCGGCCAATGATAGGGTCGGCGGGGTCGCGCGGAGGCTTCCTGAGGACATTGTGTTCGGGCGGTTCCATGGCCAGCGCCAAGGAGGGAAAGACGTCGGTGACCAGGTTGATCCAGAGCAACTGCATGGGATTCAGCGCTTCGCCGAATCCAAGCGCCGTGGTGAAGAGCATCACCTCGATCTCGCTCAGGTTGGTTGACAACAGGAAGCGCAGGCTCTTGCGGATATTGCTGTAGATGGTTCGACCCTGCTCGACTGCCGTGATCATGGTGTGCAGGTTATCGTCTTCCAGCACCACGTCGGCCACCGAGCGGGCGACATCCGCGCCATGCTTGCCCATGGCGACGCCCACATCGGAGGCTTTCAGGGCCGGACCGTCATTGATGCCATCGCCGGTCATGGCGATAACGCGCCCGCTTTTCTGCAAGGCCTGGACGATGCGCAGTTTATGGGCAGGGCTGACCCGGGCGAAGATGGTGGTGTCCGCCACGATATTGGCGAGTAGCTCGGGCTCGAGTTTCTCCAGGCTCAGCGAGTCGAGGATTTCCAGGTTCCTATGATGGCTGAGACCCAGCCGCTTGCCTACGGAGTAGGCGGTGGCGCTCTGGTCGCCCGTGATCATCACGGTTTCGATGCCCGCCTCGTGAAATTGCGCCATCAATTCCGGCATGCCCGGGCGGATGATATCCTCCATGCCGATGAGGCCCAGCCATACCAGTCCGCGCGGTGTTTCCACGTCGGGCTGATCGGAAAGACCATAAGCCACGCCCAGCACCCGCAAGGCATCACTCGCCATGCTCTCGTTGATGTCGAGGATGGTTTGTCGCATTTTGCGCGTCAGCTTGATCCGCTCCCCGTCGCGGAGCCACTCCGAGCACAAGTCCAGTACCTCCGACGGGCTCCCTTTGACCGCCAGGTATAAGCCCCCGTCGGCAAGCCGATGAGTGCTGAGCATATAGGGGCGATTCTCCGCGCGGTGGTGTAGCGCGACCAGTGGATAGCCTGCGCGTAGGTCGGTGCCGCGAATGCCGGCAAGCTGCGCCGCCTCCACCAGAGCGCACTCGGTCGGCGAGCCTTCCAGCCCGCTGCCAGGGGTGCTTTCGTTGATCGTGACTTCGCTACAGAGGATGACGGTTTCCAGCAGCCGCAGGATCTCGGGATGATCCGCAATGGGATAGGGTTCGCCATCCGCGGTCCAGTAGCGATTGTCCCGCAACACGATTGGGTGTTGGTCGGTCCGGATGAGGACGACCTTCATTTGATTCATGGTCAGGGTTCCGGTCTTGTCCAGGCAAAGCACCTGTACGGAACCGAGGCTTTCCACGGCTGGCAGTTGCCGAATCAGGACCTTGCGGCGGCTCATCTCGCGAATACCCAGCGCGAGCGTGGTCGTCGCCACGGCGGGCAGTCCTTCGGGTACCGCCGCCACGGCCAGTGAAATCGAGGAGTTGAGCATTTGCATCCAGTCCATGCCGCGCAGCACGCCGATGCCAAATACCAGACAACAGATACCGGCGCTGAAGGCGGCCAGTTGCACGCCCATGTGGTCTAGCTGGCGCTGCATGGGGGTATCCGGCGTCTCCACCGCGCTCACCAGGGCCTGAATCGCACCGATCTCGGTCTGCCGGGCGGTGGCGGTGACGACCGCCAGTCCGCCGCCGCCGGTCACCACGGTACCCATGTGCACCATATTGACCCGTTCACCCAGAGGGGTTTCCGCGGGACAAATGGACGCGGCATCCTTCTGTACCGGCAGGCTCTCGCCGGTCAGTGCGGCTTCATCGACGGTCAAGCTTTTGGTATTCAGCAGACGAGCGTCGGCAGGGATATAGGCCCCGGGGGTGAGGACCAGAACATCCCCGGGTACTACCTCGGCCAGCGGGATCTCCACACGGTGTCCCTCGCGCAGGACGGTGGCCTGGGTGGGCAGCAGATTGCCCAGGGCATTGATGGTTTTTTCGGCGGAACTTTCGGTGAGATAACCGATGATCGCATTGATCACCACAACACCACCGATCACGATGGCATCCGCTATGCCACCCGTCGCGATCGATACCACGGCCGAGATGCCCAGCATCGCCACGGGGATGCTCATGAATTGTTCCGCCACCATCTTGAGGGCGGATCGCTTCCCGCTTTCATCAAGCAGGTTGGGACCATAGGCCGCCAGCCGGTGCAGTGCAATGGCCCGACTGAGCCCCCGTTCCCCGCTTTCCAGCATGGCGACGGTAGCGGCAGGGGATTGCGCATGCCATTCGAAGCGTGGCGGCGCCGTTGAACGCGCCTGGGGAGCGGCATGGCGAGGCGCCTTGGGTGGTTTTGGCGATTTGACGGCTTTGCTGGGGCGAGATTTCCTGGGGGGGGTGGGCAATGCCTCGGTGTCGGCCTGGGTACGAATGGGGCCGACCAGCGGGTGCAGATCCTTGTAGAGTTTTGCCGGTCCGACCAGATCCGGATTGAAGAAAATCAGCAGGGAGCCCGTCAGTGAGTTGCCCTTGACGGCCTCGACATAACCCATCCCCATAATCGCCTTTTCCAATTGGTCCAGGCGTTCATCCTGACGATATATGGACAATATCTTGAGGCGAACTCGCCCCGGGTAGATGTGATTGACGACCTCGGCAGCGTATTTCTGGGGCATGAGTCAATAAACGACCTCGTTAACGAAGGTTTCCCCTCGCGCCAACAGTAGGGGGGTGACGTGTGGTTTGGGGATGGCTGCTGGCAGTGGGCACGTTAACCACCCAGCATGAAGGCCAGCAGCACTCCGGCGATGATGTTGCCGCCAATACCCACCAAAAGTTCCCGGGTAAAAAATGCCGCGGGTTTCATCTTGCCCAGCCTGGGGTTCTTGTGTTTGAGGGAGATTTCGATCTTGCCGTCCTGGATGGATCTGACGGCCTTGTGGACCACGTCGAGTATCTGCGCTTCGCTATGAAAGGCGGGATGGTATTTGATCAGGATCGTTCCGGTGATGATATTGGCTTCGGCATGATAGATGCCTTTGGCTTCCGAATGATGCAGCAAGGTTTGCTTCAGCATTTCCGCATAGGTCTGCTTGTGACGCAGCATCGGCACATAGAGCCGGAGGCGGTTGGGAACCTTGTTATGCACCACGCTGATGATGTCCTGCATGATGTCTGTTTCCGGATTCAGCGAGCGAGTGGGTTATTTCTGGACATTCCCGTTCATGTCCCGCAGCACTTCCAGGGCGCGCCACAGCAGGGGAATGGCCGGCTGCATGATGTTTCCGCGCCACAACTGTTTGACTCCCAGGGCGAGAAAGAGCAGGAAAAAAATGGAGTTGGAGTCCAGGTGACCACGACTGCCGGTACTGATCATGTGATTGACCTGTCCCAGTTGGTCGGAAAATATCTCACCCACGGTTTTCAAGGGCGGAGGGTTGTTTTCGAGCTTGAAGACCCGATGCTGTCGGGCCTGGCGAGCCACCTGCGTGAGGTTGCCATCCGGCGTGAAGCCAATGAGTGCGCTCGCGGCCCGGCAATTGATTTGAACCTGCGCCACGCCCGGGCAATCGCGCAACCAGGTTTCAAGCTGGGAGAAAAACAGTCCGTCCCCACGCTTGCCTGGCAGTTTGATGCGCGCCCGACCGGGCACGGCATGTACGACGTAGGCCTGGAGCATCTCACTCAGCCTGATTCTCGATAATGACCTCTTCCATGGACTCTTCAGCCGCCGTGAAAGCAGACTTGTCGGCCACCAATTCCGCCTTTACCTCCGCCATCATGTCCTCTAGGTCTTCGCTCATCTCGGCAATGGCCTCACGTCCCTTTTCCACCAGCAGCAAGCTTGATTTAAGCGCCGCCCGTGCAAACGGACGTCCAACCGAAAGGATGGCGGGTATCGCGGCCACGCCGGCGATCGCCACGCCCAATCCAAGCGCTACGCCCTTGGCGGTATCGTTCTTGAGCAGTTCATCGATGTTCGGGATATTTGCCATCTGTCAGAATTCTCCTTCATTGAATAGGGGTGCCCTCAAGAGAGGCAGGTTTCAGGGACCATAGGCAGCAAGGATGGGGAAATAGCCATTCTTGTGCTTGATTTGATTATAGTGCTCCTTGATTAGCGCGTGACTGTATTTTCGTTCCAGCCGGCGGAGGGAAAAATGGCCGCGGGCGACGTTTTGGAAATGTTCGATAAACATGTTGTTGATGATGGCGCCACCCGCGGCTCCGACCAGAGGAATCATTTCGGCGGCGGCTTTTTCCGAGATGACGACACCGAATCGACGGCTTATCGTGCTGACCAACTGTACCAGGGCCGGTGGTTTCGCCACACTGCTCTGGCCCAACTGCGCCAGATACCGGCTGGCTTCGGCTATGGGTGCTTCCAGCGCCAGTCTGAGCCCATAATAACCGGTATCGGCCGCATCATCTTCATCGGTACGACCACCCAGGGCAAAGACCGCCATGCAGGCCAAACGGGTGTCCATCGATGACAGGTCCTCCCCTTCCCGACGCGCTATTTCCGCGATGGAGCTCAACATCAAGCCTGTAGTGACTGGCAATTCCAACAACAGGGCGGGACCACCCATGAGGCCGCCGACCGCGCCAGCGGCCATGCCAAGAACCCTGTGGCCCAGGTCGCTGGGCGCACTGAAGGCTGGATGCGTCACCTTGCGGCTCAAGATCAAGCGCAGCGCCAGATCGACGCTGGTTTCGGCGGCGCGGTGCAACTTCCTGTACCAACGGCTGGGCAGGAGCTTCAGCGCCATTTCAATGGGGGTGCCGACGACGTTGGTTAGCTTGACGGCAAAGCTGGTATGTTCGAGATAATCGAAGGCTCTCAACAGGGTCTGCCGATCCGCCTCAGTCAGCTCGGAATGAACTAAGGAAGCCGCCGGTAGCGGGAGAGGGGGCTGTTCTGTCGAGGAAGCCTGCGTCATGGCTGACAGAGAATGGGTAGGTGTTGAGAGGTGTTGAATTATGTAACGGATAGCATCCCGTGGGTAGTTGGCTGACGCCATCGGTCCAGTGTTGACCCCGCGGGCATTCCTGCTCACCCCGCGGGCAGCGCAAACCGCGAATGTATCGCTGAACTAGCGGAACGTTCGGTCCAGGCGGGTGATGCGGGCGATGCGGGCGATCACTCGAAAGTGGGTTTGTTCAGGGAGGTAATCTCGTATTGGCCATCGATCAGATTCTGGATAAATTCAGACCAAGGCAACTGATAGTATTCGCTGGAATCGGGATCCCAACCGTCCTTGCCTTGATGTAACTCGATGTGTCCTGTTGCGGTGTCGAAGTTCGTCACTCGAAACTTGGCACGAGTGATCCGATCACGTCCGATATGCTTGCTCATGTGATGTCGATGTCGTGAAATTGGTTTCAGCCTAATAGCTCCATTAGATAGTATTTATGTGACAGTTGTGTGACAGCGCCCGCTGATCGTGAGCCGACGGCGATGAGTGGGGCGGGGCCGATCTGGTAACACGCTGTAAATGCACTCATCCGCCGAGTGATTTTTCGTGTGTCCGCGCGCCGCAGGAAGCCTGCCTTAGTCGCCGTTATTGGATGCCTGATTGAGCTGACAGGCGATAACCGTCCATTCCCTGAGCGTTTGCTCGACCCGCGCATTGACGCTCCCGGGGGGGAATTCGCCGGAGGCATCCCGCTCGCCGGCGGCGGTATCCAGGAGCAGGGCCACCGCTTCATCGATGGTGCTGACCGCATAGACCTGAAATTGACCATCGACTGTCTGCTGGACGAGGTCTTCACGCAACATCAGGTGGGAAAGATTGGCCCGGGGGATGATGACGCCTTGCTGGCCGTTGAGCCCGGATTGCGCGCAGATATCGAAAAAGCCCTCGATTTTCTCGTTGACTCCGCCAATGGGCTGCACCCGGCCCAATTGGTTGACGGAACCCGTAACCGCCAGATCCTGGCGTACGGGAAGTCCCGACAAGGAGGACAGGAGCACGCAGAGTTCCGCCAGGGAGGCGCTATCGCCCTCCACCTCGCCGTAAGATTGCTCGAAAACCAGGCTGGCCGCCAGGGTCAGGGGCTGAGTTCGGGCATAGCGCGAGGCCAGGAAGGCCGAAAGGATCATGACGCCCTTGCTGTGCAGGGCGCCGCCGAGTTCGGTTTCGCGCTCGATGTCGATGATCTTGCCGCTCCCCAGCCGGGTGGTGGCGGTGATGCGTATCGGGTGACCGAATCGGTAAGCGCCCAGGGAGATGACTGACAGACCATTGATCTGGCCGATGACGCGTCCCCGGGTATCGATGAACAGGGTGCCACGCCGGATTTCCTCATGGATCGCGTCGCGTATCCGGCTAGCCCGTTGGCTTTGCTGATCGATAGCCAACTGGACGTCCTCCCGGCCGATGCTGGCATGGTCAGCCTTGGCGGCCCAGTAATCGGCTTCCTTGAGCAGGTCGGACAGGGGACCCAGATGTGCGCCCAGCTTTTCGGCATCCTCGACGGTTCGGGCTGTTTGCTCGATGACCCGCATGACCGCGTTTCGGCTCAGCGGCCGCAGACCATTCCGGCGGGCCAGACTGGCTATGCAGCGGGCAAGCTGGAGACTGTGTTCACGGTCGCGCATGAACGTATCATCGAAGTCCGCCGGTACCTTGAATAACGCCTGGAATTCGGGATCATGCTGGCAGAGCAGGTAGTAGAGCAACCGGTCACCGATCAGAATGACCTTCAGCCGCAGCGGGATGGGTTCGGGTTCCAGCATCGCCGTGCTGATCAGGCTGAGTGTCCGCTCCAGCGGTTCGATGCGTATTTCCCCGGACAGTAGCGCGCGCTTGAGGGTGTCCCAGGCGAATGGCTGGGTCAATAATTTAAGGGCATCCAACACCAGGTAGCCGCCATTGGCCCGGTGCAGGGCGCCGGGCCTGATTCTCGTGAAATCGGTGACCAAAGTGCCCAGGTGTGCCCGATGTTCCACCCGGCCCACCAGGTTGGCATGGTGCGGCAGACTTTCGAAGACCAGGGGCGCGCCCCGGGTTGCGCCGTTGTCGACCAGCCGGTTGATGCGGAAGTGCTGATAGCGATTGATTGGCGGAAGTTGCCCGAGCAGAGCCGCTACCCCTTCCTCTTCACGGGGCAGGAATTCGTCGGCGCGCTCGATCATCGCCTGCCCGAGGCCGCCAATATGCTCAATGATGACGGGGACGGATTGATAGATCGGCCTCAGTTCTTCGATATGCTGCGTAATGATGTGAGCGGCGGTGGCCTGCTTGAGATCCTGCAGACGCTGTCGAGCCTCCCGCCGCCAAGCGGGAAATTGCTGCAAGACCCGTTGCAGCCGTTCATGAAAATCACCGATGCTGGCTTGTAACGCTCGCCGGCGGTCCTCCGGCAATTGGTGAAAGGCATCCGGGCTCATGACCTCGGCCTGCTCATCGAGAGGCGCAAAGGCGAATCCGTTGGGCGTCTCGATCAGGGCGATCTGCTGCTGCCGTGCTTCGATTCGCAAGTCATTGATGGCGGACGCTTCACGACTCCTGGCGGCCTCTTCGATGGCCTCCGCCCGCGATCGGTAATCTTCCTGCTCATAAGCGGCGGGGATCTCAGCGGCAAGGATCGCTATGAGTCGATCGACATCGCCGGCCAGGCGTTGACCCCAGCCGGGGGGCAGACGCAGGGCGCCGGGTTTGGCGGGGTCGGCGAAGTTGTTGACGTAACACCAGTCATCGGGCGTGGATTGTCGTAACGCCACGGCGCCAACGATTTCGCGGATGGCGGTCGTCTTGCCCAGACCGGGCGGGCCCAGGGCGAAGATATTGAAACCCTCGCAGGTCATGGTCAGGCCAAAGCGCAGGGCCTCCAGCGCCCGGGTCTGACCCACGGTCAGTTCGATGTCGGTCAGTTCCGTGGTGTCGGCAAACGAAAAATCCGAGGGATCACAGCGTCGGCAGAGTTGTTCGGGAGTCAGCGGTACGGGATACCCGGTCATGGCGGTGGTGTTCGCGCGTCCGCCAGTCTTGCCTGAGTCAGGCGAAAAATTTCCGCAGGGTGGACTCGATCACGGCCCAGGGCATGATGAACGGCTTTTTGGCAATCTTGATGGAGAGCGTGTCTTCGAGAATCAGATAACTCCCCTCGATGCCGTGACCCGCGAAACGCCCTGTCTGACCATCGCCCTCGAACTGGATACCATTGTCGCGGGCCACTGTTCTGGCCTTGGCGATGACCTTGTCGGGATCTGTTGTTAGTTTGACTTCAAAGGATTTACTCATGTCGGCCATTTCAACCTGTGGTTCGATGTGCGCCGCATCTTATACGAATTGACGGTGAAATGCGGAACTCGAATTCGGGTGGACGCATTTCCGGAGGAACACCGGTGGACCAGGAGGGGGCCGGATACGACAAAGGCGGCCGGACGCCGCCTGTGTGTTTTGCGGATCAGCGGAATCAGGCGACCATCGACTGTTTGATCCGCTTCATGGCGGAGTTTTCCAGTTGCCGAATGCGCTCGGCGGAGACGTTATAGCGCGCCGCCAGGTCATGCAGGGTCAATTTCTGCTCGCTGAGCCAGCGGCTCCTGACGATGTCGCGGCTACGGTCATCGAGTTGTTCGATGGCGAGCTTGAGCTTGCGCTGTTCGTTCCGCTCCCAGTCGGCCTCTTCCAGCAAATCGGCGGGATCGGCATGGGCCTGTTTCAGGTAATGTACTGGCGCCGACAGATCCTTCTCGCCATCGTCGGTATCGTCCGCGGCGTCAAAGGCCATATCCTGACTGCTCAGCCGACCTTCCATCTCGTAAACGGCGGCAATGTCCACGCCCAGTTCTTCCGCCACGGTACTGGCCTCTTCATGATTCAGCCAGCCGAGACGGTCCTTGTGTTTACGCAGATTGAAGAACAGCTTGCGTTGGGCCTTGGTGGTGGCCACCTTCACGATACGCCAGTTCTGGATGATGTATTCGTGAATTTCCGCCTTGATCCAATGCACCGCGAAGGACACCAGTCGAACACCGACGCCCGGGTCGAATCGCTTGACCGCCTTCATCAGACCGATATTGCCTTCCTGGATCAGGTCGGGCAGCGGCAAACCATAACCCATGTATCCGCGCGCGACATGCGCCACGAAGCGCAAATTGGCCAAAACCAATTGGCGTGCCGCGTCCAGATCGCCTTCTTCGCGGAAGCGCACGGCCAGAACGTGCTCTTCCTCGGCTTCCAGACGGGGCAGCCGGCTGATGGCCGCCATATAATCGTCAATGGAACTCAGCGATAGATTGGGTGGTAGGGCAAGTGCTCGAGTCATGTAATTCCCCCTTGGTTGGAATAGCGTAACTATGTTAGCACTCTAAGACAGTGACTGCTAACGGCGGTTCCCGGTATAGGCTACAAGCGAGCCTATCCGGAGTCCTTCACGGCATAAAAGGGTTGCAAGGTCAAGGTCACGGCTGTCGGATCGGTAACGGCCTCGCCGGGCTTACGGTTGAGAAACCGCACGAAAAGCTAGCCTAGACCCAGCGATCCATGATGCCTTTGGCGGGGCCGTAGCAGGTCAGCCGCGTCAGATCGATTGGGCCGGCGTCCTGCATGTCTCGATCGGCAAAGGGAAAACACCGTCGGTTTCCCACTGGGCGGTCGCCGGATGGAATCAGTTCTCAGCGGTTTTCATATCGATTCAAATCAAGTAATCCGGCCTCAATGGGCGCTGTTCGTTTGTATGCCGCGTGGATGGCATCGCTCTGTGCCCATAATTTGGGATTGGTTCGGTGAATGCCATAGCGATCCATGAGTCTTGCGTAATCCGCCGTGGTTCTGAGTTCAGTCACCGCCGTCAGGAACGCGGGTAATTGATCGGTCGTCAGATCATAGAAGGCATTCGGATAGGCGCCGATGAAGCCGTTGACCACGGTCAGGGTGTCTTCGTCGGGCAAGCGCCGGTCAGCCTCGTTGAATAATTCCGCTACATTGCTATGGCCGCTGTTGCGCAGCAAGGTGAAGTAATGGCTTTTACCTTTGGCTTCATGGAGCGTCATGATCGTCATTTCGGGCAACAGGTGGAGCCCCCCACCCCGCAGTTGCGAAAGACGGCGCAAGTGATCCAGTGCGAAAGCCGGCAGGCCGCTCCGTTCCAGGTCGAATTGTCGTTTGAGGACAGGGGCCAGGCGGGAGCGCAAGAGCCCCAGTAATTCTTCATACGGCTGTTGGGTTTGGTAATGGATGCCCGTTTCCTGATCGAAATGGGCTTTGCTGCCATTCAAATAAGCCTTCACCTCCGGACTTGCGCCACGATACCAGTGATCCCGGACGGCATCCCGGGAGGCTTTGGGCAGTAAGCCGAGCGCGTTCAATTCCGCCTCCATGCGGAGGAAGTCCATGTAGAGCCGGGAGTGAATCCCGTGAGCGATGTTGCCGAACACATCGAATCCCGCCACTAGCAGGTAGTAGATGCGTTCGAGGACTGGATAGCCCACGATCAAGATGGATTGGGGATGCTCGCCGACCAGTCCCTTGACGACCGTTGCGCTGTCGAAGTGGCGAAACACGGTCAACGCGGCATTGGCATTGTTCCCATCACCCGCCCAGATATTGTCCAGAGTCGGGGCGTTCCGGCCCGTGAGGTTACGGTTAAGGTAGTCGCTCTTGGCTTTCAGATAGTGAGCCTGAGCCTCGGAGTATTGGATCCAACTGGACAGGGGGGTCAGGAAGGTATCGGCTTCATTCGGCAAGCGGAGGTTCTTGAGCATGCTGGCGAAGACTTTGCCATTGACTTCATTGAGGTCGGGATTGGCAAACAGCATCCAGAAATGATCCTGGATCACGTCAACCGCTACCTGACCCCGGCACACGGGCCCCTTGATGAAAGTCATGATGGTGAACTGCGCCTCATCCAGCATGAAGCGATAACGCGATTCAACCGGGAGTTCCTGGAAGGTCTTGAACGGGTTTGCCGCCTCCTCTGGCTGATAAGACGGCACGGCGGTCACGACAAAGTGCGCATCGACGAATAATTCCCGGATTCTCGCCATGCGCCGACGGTTCAGGGCATAAGGCATGTGGGTCTTGGCCACCACGGTCTCCTGGATGGGCCGTAAGCGGTAATACACCTTCGGCACGCCGGGATCATCGTAAGGCAGGCGGGTGGCGATCACCTGGATGGGTTGGCCGGGTGGGGTGGCCGAGCGAACGAGTTCGAAGAACGTGCCCAGGGGCATGTCGTCGAAGTACAAGTGCGCCAGAAACCAGTGTTCGTAAATGTAGCGGCTCGCCAGTTGCCGTTTGGGGCTTCCTTCATTCAGAAGGGCTTCCCATTCGGCAATGCGATTCTCAAATGCTGTATTCAGTGGCTCGTGAGGATGATTGGGCGCGCCCGCCTCCAGCCATTTGACCAGGGTTTCATGCTCCCGGGTTTTCAGTGGCGGCAGCCCGTAAGGCATACCCCAGTCGGGATGCTTTTCCTGGAAGCGATCGAATTTCTCGATGCTGGGGCATTGTTGATCCCGGTCAGTCCGGAAGTCGAAGCGCTCCCGAGGCAGTACTCCGGTGACGGGCCAGTCATGACCGCGTTTCAGTGCCAGCATGCGATAGAGCACACTGCCATCACGGTTGGCTTCAGATGTTGGACTGCGCTCATTCAGGACCGGATAAAAGCCTTTCCGACGCCAGTCGGCATTGCTATGGGCATCCATGGACAGGCGTGTAGGCTTGGCCGGAAAGAGCCGCACCGTGTCGTAAATCTTGAGGTCGCTGGCGCCCCGGGTGACGCCCTCATAAGCGCCGAGCTTGAGTTGGCAAGGGGCGTCGTAGCAGGCATGGCAGACCACACACCGGCTATCCAGAATGGGCTTTACGTCATGCGGGAAGTCGGGAGCCGAGAGGCTGACCATGGCGGGTTGGTCCAATCGAGAGGGATCTTCCTTCCCAAACTTCTCGTCCAGCGCCTGGCGGGAGAGGGCCGCGCAACCCATGATGAAAAGCAGGGGCCACAACCAGATCCAGCGAGAATGTATACGGGGCTTCTGCTTGCAATTCATGGGGTTCATCCCGTGATGAATGAGAGCGTTGCCGGATGCGGCGCCACGGTTGAGGGGCCGGTATCGGCTTGTCGATGTCCAGCTTGATTGTAACAGCCGGCGGTACGGCAAAAACATCATTCCGGCCCTTCAGCGCCCCATCCCTGGCGCTTCCAAAGGGTTGAGGCGCCGATTTCGAGCCCGGGGGAAAGTCTTAGTCGGCGTCGATCTTGCGTAAAAAATGGGCGACGACGATCCAGGCCCCGCTTACGCCCAGCAGTGTCGCGATGGACAGAAGAATCAAGGTATCGCCCATGCGCAGGAAAGACAGGCGGTAAGGGCTGCCATACAGCTCCGCCAGACGATTGACGGGCTCCTGTACACCCAGAATCAGCAGGTTGGCCACGATCCAGGCCAGCACGGCGCCGAGGATGGCGTACCAGAAGCCGGAATGGATGAAGGGGCGGCGGATGAAATGGTTGGTGGCGCCGAGAATCTTGGCGATGGCGATCTCCTCATGCCGGTTTTGCAGTTCCAGCCGTATCGTGTTGCCGACGATGAACAGGACTCCGAATCCCAGCAGGATGCTGAAGGCCATGACGGTGCGCTCGGTGATCGCGAGCAGGGCTTGCAGTTTTTGCAGCCATTCATTGTCGAATTGAACGAGATCCGCCTCGGGCAGGCTTTTCAATTCCACCAGCAGCCGCGAGACCGAGTCGGCATCGGTTGCGGCAGGCTTGACGATGATGACCGCCGGCAACGGATTACTGCTCAGCGCGGCCAGCGCGTCGCCAAAACCGCTATAAGCGCCCAGTTCGCGCAGGCCGTCTTCCTTGGTCATCAACGAGGCCCCCTTCAGCACCGGATTTTTCTTCAGCTTTTCGGCCAATGCCCGGCCCACGTCGTTGCTGAGCTCCGGTTTGAGGAACAGCGAGATCTGGCTCGTCGTTTCCAGCGCCTCGATAGGCTCCCGGGCGTTCTGGATCAGGGCATGGAAACTGACTGGCAAGGCCAATGCAATCGCCACCACGAAGATGGTTAGCGAACTGGCCACGGGTGTTTGCCAGATGCGTCCGAAGCTTTGCTTGAGGGAGCCCTGCTGAATACTGAGATAGGCCTTGAAGCGGTCAGCGAGCCGGGTATCGGCTTGCAGGGGCATGCGGAACAGTCCGCGCCGAAAAACGGGTTTACGCTTGAACGCCATGGCTTAACTCACTCCGATCAAGCGGCCCTGTTCCAGCCGCAGCGTGCGGCGGCTGAAACGACGAACCAGGTCCAGGTCGTGACTGGCGATCATGACGGTGACACCGACTTCGTTGAATTCACGAAACATGAGCATGATTTCCTCGGCCAGTTCGCGGTCCAGGTTGCCGGTCGGTTCGTCCGCCAGGATCAATGGCGGTTTGTGCACGATGGCGCGGGCGATGCCGACCCGTTGCTTTTCGCCCCCGGACAAAGCCGGCGGCAAGCGCTTTTCCTTCCGCAGCAAGCCAACCTTGTCCAGGGCGGCGCGAACGCGGCGTCCGATATCCTGAGGGTTGTGTCCCGTTATGAGCAGGGGCAAGGCGACATTATCGAAGATGGTGCGGTCGTTCAGCAGCCGATAATCCTGAAAGATCAGGCCCAGTTTGCGCCGCAAGTAGGGGATGCGGCGCCCCTGCAGCGCATGGATGGGTACGCCATCGATGATGATCTCACCGCGCGTGGGTCGCTCGATGACCGGGATGAGCCGTAACAGGGTGCTTTTTCCAGCGCCCGAGTGTCCGGTCAGGAAGGCCATCTCCCCGCGTTCAATGGCAAAACTCACATCGGAGAGCGCTTCACCGCTTTCCGGATACCGTTTGGTGACGTGCTTGAATTCGATGATGGACATGAGCAATGAGTTACAGGGCGGAACCTTCACGGCCCCGGTCAGGGGCTGTCGGGAAAACATGAATCCGCATGGTATCCATTCAGGGCGGGGGTTGGCAAAAGAAACCGGTATTCTTGAGGGAATTTCAGCCAACCCGGGCATGCTTGCAGAGGATACGCAAGGCTTGGGCCAATTCGGGCTGCCCCGTACAATGGTCCATCACCCTTCCCTGCCAGCACGAATACCTTGAACGTTCTTCGCAAGCTTGCCTCGCAAACCGTCATTTACGGCCTCAGCAGCATCGTTGGCCGGTTTCTCAACTACCTGTTGGTGCCGCTCTATACCTACACCTTCGCGGCGGCGGAATACGGGGTAGTGTCGGAATTCTATGCCTATGCCGGTTTTTTTGCCGTGTTGTTGACTCTGGGGCTGGAAACCGGCTATTTCCGCTTTCGTAACCGGGAAGGCATTCCCGCGGGCGCCGCTTATCCCGCCGCGCTGATGGTGTTGTTGCTGGCGAACCTGGTCTTTGTGACGGCTATTCTCGTCTACCGGCAACCACTGGCCGATCTGCTCCGCTATCCGGACCATCCGGAATACCTGGTCTGGTTCGGCCTGATTCTCGCCATGGATGCGATTTCCGCGCTGCCGTTCGCGCGGCTCCGGGCGGAGGACCGCGCCTGGCGCTTTGCTGGCATCAAGATTGCCGAAATCCTTCTCGCCATCGGCTTCAACCTGTTGTTCCTGCTGGGCTGGCCCAAGCTCGCCGTGCTCTGGCCGGACCTGCCCCTGGCCCAGTTCTACGATCCCGACATCGGCGTGGGTTATATCTTCGTGGCGAATCTCATCGCCAGCGCCTTCAAGTTGCTGCTGCTCACCCCGCAATTCCGGGGCGTACCCTACCGCGCCGGTCTCAAGGTCATACAACCCCTGCTGGCTTACTCGCTGCCCATGGTCATCATCGGTTTTGCCGGGGTGATCAACGAAATGCTGGATCGGGCCATCCTCAAGTATCTGCTGCCTTATGAACTCAAGGAAAATCTCCGCATCCTCGGCGTCTACGGCGCCTGCTACAAGCTGTCGATCCTGATGACCTTGTTCGTGCAGGCTTTTCGCTATGCCGGCGAACCGTTCTTCTTCGCCTACGCTGGCCGCGCCGATGCCAAGCGCGCCTACGCCCTGGTGCTGCGTTACTTCGTCATTTTCTGCGTCTTCATTTTCCTGCTGGTCACGCTGTTTCTCGACCTCTTCCAATACTTTATCGGCGAAGAATACCGCGAGGGTCTGGATGTAGTGCCCATCCTGCTGATGGCGAACCTGTTTCTCGGCATCTACGTCAACCTTTCGGTCTGGTACAAACTGACCGACCGTACCGGGATGGGCGCCTGGGTGTCCCTGATCGCCGCGGGCATCACCATCGGCCTCAATTTCTGGTGGATTCCCCTTATCGGCTACCGGGGCGCGGCCTGGGCCCACCTTGCCTGCTACGGCGGTATGGCCGTGGCATCCTGGCTGTTGGGTCGGCACTACTATCCCGTGCCCTACCCTGTATTCCGCATCCTCTTTTACCTGCTGTTTGGCGTAGCGCTGTACTTCGCCGACCGCGAATTCGTCGAATTCCGCGGCTGGAATGCCTGGCAAACGGGCGCGGTTCTGATGGGGGTTTACCTGTTGGTGGTCGCGGTGGCGGATGTGTGGCCGCTCCTGCGCCGGCGGAGAGCGGCGGCTTGAGAGCCTGTCGGTGCGTCACCCAGACTGGCCGGCTTGGATCGGACATCAGGTAGAGCGAGTTACGGTGTTCCGCTGTCCGTGTCCTCATCAATGTCTCACGGAGCCTTGCGCAGGCTGATGGAGTAGGCGACTCACCCTCAGTGTGGCCCGGTGTGAGGGGGCGCCCCCGCTGGAGCGTCGCCTCTTCGTGGGTTGGAGGTGGGTCGGAATGATGGGTCGCCCCAACCCCGCGGGTCTGTCCATCCAGCCCACCGTTGGCTGAGCGGAGTCGAAGCGAACCGACCACCGGCTTGGGCGCCGTTGGCTTCGACTCCGCTCAGCCAACGGCGCCCAAGCCTGGCGGCATTGAACCAACGCCCGTGCTACCAACGTGATCAACCCATTGAACCCACCTCCCCCTATGGACGGTTTTGCTAGCCAGCGTAGCCTGGATGGAGCGTAGCGGAATCCGGGATGATCGGAGCCACGCAATCCCACATCTCGCGCTGCTTCATGCGGGCTACGGGCCTGGCTTATTGGTGCATTGATTCCCCTGCGTCAGCCAGCGTAGCCTGGATGGAGCATAGCGGAATCCAGGATGATCGGAGCCACGCAATCCCGCATTTCGCGCTGCTTCATGCGGGCAACAGCACCGGGCTGGCTGGGGCGGACTTATTCCGGTATCTACATCGGGACATGCGATCGCAAAATGAGAATTGCCGCCCGCTGGCCTCAATCCTTCCTAAAATCCCCGAAATGCTTTAAGATGCCGGCTTTTCAGGTGGAGTTTCTCCACCACCATTAAGCCATCCGGATTTATCCTGTCACCACGGGGTAAGCTTTTCTTGTCACCCAGCTTCCGAAGCTTGGTGTTGAATGACCGCGAGACTATAATTAGCGGCTGATTTGAATCAAACCCTAATGCCCCGAAATCTGGGCCCGGGGGGCGACAGCAAGGACATGGCGACTCCGGATATCTTTTTGACTGTCCTGGAGGATCAGGTTTTATTCCAGCATGCAAGCTGAGCTTGGCCCGCCTGCTCTCGAACCTTTGCATGCTGTATCAGGCGACTCGTCATCCACAACAACAAGCAATTCCGTCTAGGCAGGATACTTTAATGACATTCGTAATTACCGAGAACTGCATCAAATGCAAGTACACCGATTGCGTGGATGTTTGTCCCGTGGATTGTTTCCACGAGGGCCCCAATTTTCTGGTCATCGATCCCGACGAGTGCATTGACTGCACCCTCTGCGAACCGGAATGTCCGGCCCATGCCATCTACTCGGAAGACGAGGTTCCCGACGATCAGCAGCAATTCATTCAGTTGAACGCGGAACTGTCCAAGATTTGGCCCACCATCACGGAAGTCAAACCCGCCAGCGGGGATGCCGATGAGTGGAACGGTAAACCGGGCAAGTTAGAGTTTCTCGAAAAGTGATATTGATGGCGAAAGCCGGGGAGTGACCCCTCCGGCTTTCATCGTCACAGGGGTGACAGTCCAGGCTGAAACCTCAATTCCCGGGCTTGGCGACGTGCAGCCCACATTCCTTCCTGGCGGCGTCCTCCCACCACCACCGCCCTTCCCGCTCGTGCTGATTCGGCAGTATCGGCCGGGTGCATGGCTCGCAACCGATACTGACATACCCTTCCCGGTGCAATGGGTTGTAGGGCACGTCATACGCCTCGATGTAATCCCATACCTGAGCCGAAGACCAATTGGCCAGGGGATTGAACTTGTAAAGCGGGCGTTCCGTTCGGACAATCGACTTATCCCATTCCACCTCGGCCAGTTCGGCGCGCGTGGGGCTTTGATCCCGGCGTTGACCGGTGATCCATGCGTCGAGCGAGCTCAGCAAGCGCCGCATGGGTTCAACCTTGCGCAGACCACAACACTCCTGGTGACCGTCCTGGTAAAAGCTGAACAGGCCTTTCTCCCTGACCAACTGCTCCAACCCCTCCGGCCTGGGGTAAAGAATTTCCAGCGCAATCGAATAGTGATTGCGCACGGTATCCATGAACCGGTAAGTCTCCGGGTGCAGCCTGCCCGTATCCAGGGAGAAAATCCGCATGTCCGGGCGAATTTGCAAGACCATATCGATGAGTACCACATCCTCCGCTCCGCTAAAGGAAAGAGCGATGTTTTCGAAATGGCTGAGCGCGGATTTCAGAATAACCCGGGGATTTTTCCCCTTCAGTTCACTCTGCAAGGTTTCCAGAGTTGGAAATTGTGCTGTCATGCCTAAAGTTTGCTATCCAAATAGTTGAATTATTGTTTGATGACGCTGTCTGGGGTGCTTGATGTCGCCGGAAAGCGGCCCGGAATACATTGAGCCCGTCGGCTCGCTCGACCCGGGCAGTCGAATGATACCCTCGGTAAGCTTCCGGGTCCTGATCCGTTACCAGAGTGAGAGCCCTTGACGCGGCAGACCCGGCGCCCGCCATTTTTTACCTTCTGGCTGTCAGCTATACTCGCCGGATGATTCAGGACCCCCTTGCAGGAGCCATGATATGAAATTTCACTTGCTAGAACCGTCTTTTCTGCTGATCGGCTGCCTGCTCGGCTCACAGGCCCAAGCTTATGGCGGCGGGGGTGGCGGGGGCTCCAGTTGCGCCGAGCCAGAATTCTACAGCGAAACACCCGCGAGAAACGCCACGGCGCCGGCGCTCGACCATTTTGCCATCACGGCTTCCAACAACACCGACTTGAGTACGCTGGACCTGGAAATCGATGGCATCAAGACCCAACCGACCATCACCCCACAGAGGTCCGGGGAAGCCTTGATCGAAGTCAAACCCGACCCGCCGCTGAAGAAGCCGGGCAAGCTCAGGATCACCCTGCGCGCCAAGAGCAAGGAGGGTTGCGAGACCTTCCTGCCCATTTACCTGGACATCAAACCCTGAACGCTCGCAATCCATCGCCTGGAGGAGACGCACGAACATGACCCAACCCATACCCGCCCAAAAAGCGCCCTATCCCGTTGAAGTCGAAGCCGGCAAGGAATACTACTGGTGCGCCTGCGGCAAAAGCGGCCAACAGCCCTTTTGCGATGGCAGCCACAAGGGCACAGGCATGGCCCCCCTGAAATACACAGCGGAAAAATCCGGCAAGATTTATTTCTGCGGTTGCAAGCACAGCGGGAATGGCGCGCTCTGCGATGGCGCCCACGCCAAACTTTAGACGGATCGCCCAACCCTCTCCCCTACCGGAGCCCGGCATGCAAGCCATGCAATTCACCGCCTATGGCGGACCCGACAAGCTGCAACCGGCCGAGATTCCCGAGCCCAACCCGACCGCCGGGCAAATTCGGGTGCGTGTGCGAGCCACCTCGATCAACCCCATCGACTGGAAACTGCACTCGGGCATGCTGCGCTGGATCAAACCCCTGCGCTTCCCCTCCACGCCCTGTTTTGACTTTGCCGGTGTCATCGAGCAAACCGGCCCGGATACCCACCGCTTCTCGGTGGGTGACCAGGTCTTCGGGATGTTGCCGATCGGAGGACTGGGTGCGGCGGCGGAATGCCTGGTGGTTGCAGAGCCGCATGCCTGCCGCGTTCCGGCCGGACTGCCGCTGGAACCCATGGCCGGCCTCCCCCTCGCCGGCATGACCGCCCTCCAGGCGCTGCGCGACCAGGGTCGGCTGGAGCCGGGGCAAGCGGTCCTGATCATTGGCGCGGCGGGCGGCGTCGGCCATTATGCCGTGCAGATCGGCCGCCTCCTGGGCGGACGGATCACCGCGATCCGCGGGCCCGGCAACCTGGATTTTTGCCGGGAGTTGGGCGCGGAAGCCGTGCTGGATTACACCCAGCCCGGGATGAAGCCGCCCGCCTCCGCGTTCGACCTGATTCTGGACTGCGCGGGCCACGACGGCTTCGGACGCTGGCAAGACTCGCTCAAGCCGCGCGGCCGCTATGTCACGCTGCTCCCGGCGCTCTCCCTGGCATCGCATGCCCTGCCCGCCCGCCTGCTCAAGGGGCAGCGGCTGAGCGTCACGTTCGTGAAACCCCGGGCCGATGACCTCCACTGGCTCGCCGAGCAGGTCCAGGCGCAACGACTGCGGACCGTCGTGGATCAGGTCTTCCCGCTGGCGGAATTACCCGCCGCCATGGCCAAAAGCCGCGCCGGCCATGCGCGCGGCAAGATTCTCGTGACCATCCCGGCATAGCCACCGGGAGCGCCATGACGCCCGTCATCATCCCGCATCGCGAATTACCCGCCGACACGCTGCGCGCCATGCTGGAGGAGTTCGTGACCCGGGAAGGCTACGACCCGGAGGATCGGCGGAATCCCGTTAACAGGCATGTCGACCAGATCATCCGCCTGCTGGACAGCGGCCACTCCGTGATGGTCTATGATACCGATGCCGAGAGTTTCACCCTCATGGCCCAGGATCAGGCCCGATCCCTGTTTCCGGATGCGATTGATTGATGATTTTCAGGGGCTGACCGCCTGGCCGGTATAGCCCGAAAGGCCCCACCCCGAATGAATGAGCTGAGAACTTCCAGCCCCCTCTTGCGAACCCTCCACGCCTACCTGGCGCTGCTCCTGGGGCTGGGTGTGCTGGCGCTGATGTGCCTGATCTGGACGCTGATCGCCTCGTTACTGGCGGTGCTGCTGCCCCGGCCGGTCACACGGAAGCTCGGCCGCTGGACCATCCGCCGGGCCTTCCGCGCCTACCTGGGATGGCTGACACTGATCGATGCCGTGCGTATCGACCTGAAGGCCCTGGATGAACTGAGCGGGCAGACGCTGATCCTGGCCCCCAATCATCCCGGCCTGCTGGACGCGGTGCTGATCCTCTCGCGGCTGCCGCGGCTGGCCTGCGTGGTCAAGGCGGAACTCCTGTGGAATCCCTGGCTGGGCGCCGGCGCGCGGCTCGCGGGCTACATCGGCAACGCCAGCCGGCATGGCATGATTCGCGCCGCCGTCGCGGAACTGAAGTCCGGCAGCCCGCTGTTGCTGTTTCCCGAGGGCACGCGCACCCTTCAGCCGCCGGTCAACCCCTTCAGGAACAGCCTGGCCCTGATTGCGAAACAGGCCCACGTACCCATTCAGACGGTCTTCATCGAAACGGATTCACGCTTTCTGGGCAAGGGCTGGCCCTGGCTGCGGCGTCCCGATCTGCCGATCATGATCCGCGTCCGGCTGGGGGATCGCTTTCCCCCGCCCGCCAGGGTCCGCGAGGCCACCCTGAACCTGCAGCGCTATTTCGAAAGCGAACTCCGCCAGGCCTGTTCCCCGGCCGGCGTACCCACCCAATCCGCCATGCTTTCCCTGCCATGAATCTTCCCTCCCGCACCCATCTGGTCCTGATACCCAGCTACAACACGGGGCCCAAGGTCCTGGAAACGGTCAGCGCCGCCCTCCAGGTCTGGCAACCGGTCTGGGTCATCGTCGACGGCAGCGACGACGGCAGCGCGGAGGCGCTGACCGATCTGGCGAAACGCGAATCCGCACCGCGGGTCATCCGGTTACCCCGCAATCAGGGCAAGGGAGCCGCGGTGCTGGCGGGGCTTGAATCCGCCCGGGCAGAAGGCTTCACCCACGCCCTGACCCTGGACGCGGACGGACAACATCCGGCGCCGCTGATTCCCGACTTCATGCGGGCCTCGCGAGAACAGCCCGCGGCCATGATTCTGGGCCTGCCCGTCTTTGACGCCAGCGCCCCGGCCCTGCGGGTTCAGGGCCGTCGGGTGTCCAACACCTTTGCCAACATCGAAACCCTGTATAGCGGCATCGGCGATTCCCTCTGCGGCTTTCGCGTGTACCCCATCGACCCGCTGCTGACGGTCATGCGCCGCCAGCGCTGGATGCGCCGCTTCGATTTCGATCCCGAGGCGGCGGTGCGGTTGCGCTGGCGCGGCGTGCCCGCGATCAACCGGCCCGCGCCCGTCAAATACCTGAAGCCGGAGGAAGGCGGCGTTTCCCACTTCCGCTACGGCCGCGACAACACCCTGCTGACCTGGATGCACGTCCGGCTGCTGCTGGGCTTCCTCCTCCGACTGCCCTGGCTGGCGGTTCGGCGCGTCAGGGGTCTGCCGTGAAGCGCGGCCAGGCCAGATAGCAGCGATTGCTGAAGGAAATACCCTGACGCAGCGGCAAGGCCTCCAGAGCGAAGCCCAGGGCCTGCAGCAAAGCTTCCCAATCCTCCGCCCGGCGGCCATGCAGGGAACCCCAGCCATCGCCCCGCCATCCGGCCACGAGGCGATCCACCCCCTCGGACCAGCGATGGCGCCACCCGCCCGCCGCATCGCCCACCCGCAGCAGCAGCCGTCCCCGGGGCGACAGCGACTCCCGCACGCACCGCAGCACCCTCGTCTGGGCCTCCGTGTCCAGATAGTGCAACACGTCCAGCAATACGATCACATCGGCCTCTGGCCACGGGACCGACAGCAGATCGCCGGTCACGATGGCGGCATGCGCCCCCAGCGCCCGCCGCGCGCGGCGGGCCTCCGCCGGCCGGCGCTCGATGCCCTGATAATGGCGGAGAGCGGGCGGCTCCGGGAGACCGGCGGGCCAGTCGCCCTCTTCGTAAATCCGCCGGGCCGCCAGCAGCCAGGCGCCCAGCAGCCCCTGCCCGCACCCCGGA